>Ga0207708_10000094_pt1 | contig 67925 bp, 60 predicted proteins | sample KBSK5101metaG_FD_184340 | JGI IMG/M metagenome (GOLD analysis project Ga0207708, IMG submission 184340) | Corn, switchgrass and miscanthus rhizosphere microbial communities from Kellogg Biological Station, Michigan, USA - KBS K5-10-1 metaG... | ecosystem: Host-associated > Plants > Roots >... | reverse complement strand
TTTGGGGGCGCTGATGGTCGTGTCCCAAGCGGCGCGGTGCTCGCTCGTGGTCAACATAAATTCAACTCCTAAGGTCATCAGCGAGCTCGTTCGAGTCGCTGTTTTGGTTTCGTTTTTGTCCTCACATCGTGATCGTTTCGGTGGTAATTCATACTTATGCCGCGGTGAAATTCTGCTTGGCCGTAGCCCCACTAACTCAACTGGGATTCTCATCACTCGTTACTGTACGAGGCTGAGCCATGCATGTTGCCGTTGCCGAGTTCTCAAAGACGACGGCTTCGGTCGTAAATAGAAAATGTCAGTTGGGCCACGAATCTTAGGATCCGTGGCCCAAATCTGGTCCTAACGGGCGATGAACTGGTCCGTCAAAATCACTGTCACCGGCACGCCTTCGATGTCGTCCGGCAAAATCGGCCTCTGTGCGGCATCCTTGTTCACATAGATCACGATAGCCGCTTCGTTATCGGTCCGGCCCGCGCCGATGCCGCGCGCTATTGGAACCATTAAGTTGTCGGAGCGGCAAATTAATCGTTCAAGTTACACACAAGTGAGTGTAAGTCTTCGAAAAGAAATGGCGGAGGGGACAGGACTCGAACCTGCATAGCCTTTCGGCCGGCGGTTTTCAAGACCGCGGAAGTGGGCTTGAACCTAGTCTGACCTTCGCGGATTTATCAATTAAATCAGGGTGCGCAGCCATCAAAGTGATCGAGGTAATGCTAGGTTCGTTTCCATCAGCGCGCCATCTAAGCGCCAACTTTTCTGTGGGTGCCACAGCCTTCTATGTAGCCTTCATTCTTCAGCCGCACACGCGCAAGCGCGTGTGTTTAGCGTTCGAAGATTAAGGAGCTTAATAAAGATATGATCCACGACTACAAAGACACGATGATGCGATGAACACATCACCCAGTCGCTCAAGCAATGAACGGGACTAAAGTCCTATCGACACTTTGAACGAATCACCTTTTAACGAGCAGGACCAAGGATTCTCTCAATGGAAAGCCTTTTGTGCCCAGCTTCGTTTGCTGCTGGCCAGCTGCGCGCAATGAGCGCAGTACATAGACTCCGTTCAGTTCAAAACCATTCCGTGTCGCAATCTCAGCAAGTATTAAATCGACCGGAATATGGACACCTGCGTAAGCTGAAGTGCTTACTACTATCCATGCTTGTGCTTTTCGTTTCAAAACACGAGATGAGTGCCGAAACACTAATTGCATATCGTGAAAATAGGCCTCTACCATTCTTGGGAGTTTCGAGTTCCACAAGGCATCACAACCGTTAAGCTGTGCTAACGGACCTTCTAACGAATTGGCTTTGACTGAAACATGTCCTCGCCAATTTACCTGAAGGTGTGAACGTAGGGTCCGCAAGCGGATTTTCCTTAGATCCTCATTGCTCTTGACGAACCCGCCAAGGAAGAGTTCCGGTCTGTACACGTCAGAGTAATCCAAGGAATTCAAATACGGCGGAGAAGTTATCAGCAAATCGAAGAACCGATTTGGAAGCTGATTCATTGTCGATCGAGAATCACCGGTCCGAACAATCACTTTTGAATTGTGAGGTATAGCGGCAATCTCGGTGTCTATCCGAAATTGTGCCGCGATTTCGCGAAAGCTTTCGAAGAATTCATCAGAAGAGTATCTCCGCTGCTTCCAGTCCGAGTAATATCGAAGGGCCTTGCCGTCCTTCTTGGCATTGCAACAAACCATCGCCGCTCGAAGCGCTGCAAGCCTAAACGCCGCATGGTAGGATGCCCCTAAATTGTTATTTGCGCGCCATGTCGAAGAGAATGCTCGGAGAACCGACTGATTGAAGAGCCATTTTTCGCCGCCTGCCGCGCTGCTAAAGGTACTCTGGTTTTCTAAGGCACACGGTCTCAAGTCTTTACTTGCCTTGTATACAACCTTCTCAAGACGGTCTAAGAAAGATCTCTCGCGCCAAACCCTGGGCATACATTTCACGCGCGATGCAAATGAACAAAACGGATTTACTTCAAGGGCGTAAGCCTCATGCCCAGCGAGTGCAGCCGTGACTGGTGTGGTACCTGAGCCACTGAACGGGTCCAGGATCTTAAAACTCTTGGACCCAGAACGCGTCGCAGTGCTAATCGCAAGCGAAACCAATTCGCCTGAGAACCCCTCCTTGAACGGGTACCATCGGTGTCGCGGCTGAGTTAGATTACTTTCAAAATTGTGAAGGCCCCGATTGTGGAAACGATCATCTTTTACTGGGTTCATTACGCACTACTAGCCTGCTTATTGAAGAGAAAAAGAACGTAACAAGAACCGCGTGGAGGAACATCTTTGTTAATGCGCTTGATGCCTTCAGCGATATCCTTGCTATCCTTAAGCGATTCGAAATTTGCTTCGTCTCGCCCGTCATATGCAACCAGTGTTGCCCGTCTTGCTCTATGGCCGGTACTCAAGTAACTATTGATTTGCTTCAGACCCTTCGTTATACGCTCCTCGCCGTATTTGGTGGTGCCGTTACTACCCATCCACTTGATTTCGATAATGAAATAACCGCCAAACAGAGGATAAATCTCAATATCTGTTCGGTCAGCACTTTCAGCGCGAAGCTCAACCCGCACTTCTGCACCATCCGCAATGTAGTCTCGAAGCCACTGTTCAAGCGAAGTTTGAAAAATGAATTCTGTTTTACTTGCTTCAAACGTTTTCGCGTGAAGAATTCGTTTTGGTCTATCGTTCCAGTGCTTACACCGCTGGGCATGCTTCACGCAGTGCTCGTAATGCTCAGTTATCATCACCTCATAGTCGGCGGCGCGCCGCTTGAAGTGATGTGTCGTGCCTACCGGACCGCCGGTTGATGGATTGAACTCATGAATCAAACCACCGCCGGCAAAGATCCGAGCAAATCCTCGGTTAACATAATGAAGAATCGGCGAGTCGCTCGAGAGTTCCTGAAGTAAGAACGCGCCATTCGGATCAGTATCATCTATCTCTAAGGGTTCCGAGGCAAAAACGCGAAGGTTCTCATCTAACTCGTGAAGCGTGAGTTTACCGGAAGTAGAACTCGTCAGATGCGCCGTTGATAATGCTACGCCGGCCGGTTTTGCTTCTTGATGTAGACGCAATGCGAAGGGTATATCTCCTACCGAGACTGCGTTGCCGATTAAGAAGTTGAGCACTTTTTCCAGAATCACGTCTCCAGGCCCTGGCTTCCAGCGGTCGCCTAATCTTCTGTTGATACGAATTGAAGGTTTCGCATAAGCAGTTTCAGCTGCCTTAACAAATTCGCTGGGGATACCCATCTATTTGTCTAGTTTTTCGCGCTTATTGGAATGGCGGTACTCGTCCAACACTAGAAAGGCTATTTGTACGAAACAGTCTGGTGACACTTGCTGGGTGGGACCTTCGGTCCATGCTCGTTGAAACGCACGAATGATCTGTGTCGTTATATTCTCGTTGGGATCTGAAGTCCTAAGTGAACGAGCATCGTCTCTATTCCTCGCCGAAACGTAAGTGGGTTCTGCATAAACGAGGTCCACTATATCGCTCCATCCGCGTCGTTCAATTTCTCTAGCGATTTCTTCGGCCAGTGCAAATTCGACTTCAATAGTGATGTCTTTTCGTATGCTTCCCAGCGCATTCCTGCCGTCGGAGCTCAACCGATAGGTTGATGACGCGTTTCGCGTTCCGCGGAACACAAGATTTGATACTTCGACGAAACCGCGGAACGCGAGCGCGTCTACCGCATTCTGAATTTGTCGGTCGTAAGGCCCTCGGTTCCAAGGAACAAATGCAGACGGTTTCGCGACCTCCCTCCAAGCAGTAATCAACACGTCCTGAAGGTAAATGAACTTTTGTAATTGAATTCGATGAAGACCTGTCGGTACCCCATGACTCATCGCAGCGCCAAGTGATAAAAGAACGTCTTTGAACCGCTGATTGTCCACCATCATGACTTACCCGTTGAGAATTTGGCGAAGACGATTCTTTAGTTTGGTGCTCTTGCTTTGGACAGATGAAAGGCTTGCATGGGCAACGAGATTAAAGATCCGACTGTCTCTTTGCTTTTTTGATTTGTATTTCCGGAGTACCGGTTCAGCAACGCCGCCAGCCTGGACATTCGAGCTTAGAATGCTGAAGCAATCCGCCTCGTGAAATCGAACAAACATGTTTGCCACGTTGTCAGTGTAAGCGATGTCGAGCGCACTTTCTGGGGTCTCGCAAATAAATGTCCCACCTTCACCAGAGAATTGCCTCACTGCATCAATGAGAGCCATACGAAATGCAATGTCAAGAAAGAAGGATTCCGACTCTGCACAATCATTTGGGTCTGTACGAGAACGTCCGTCAAAATTCGGTACGAGTAGGGAAATTAAAGCGGACGTCCTTATTAACTTCTTTTGCTTCGACTCTTTGAAATGTACAAGGTACGCCTAAGAACGAGGTCGCGTACTGCGCAACGGCTGTTTCTATCAGTCGAAATCGACGTGAACGTTTGCTGATTAAGTCAGCATATTCCGTTTCGATTTCCGCCTTCATTTTCAGGTAACGTTCGGACCACCTTCTATGTTGTACTTGGTAAGCAACTAATACCTTCCGTAGGTCTTTTGGGTCTTGAGTGATTGCGATCGGACCGGTTGACCGCACTCGCGGAAGCTTAACCTCAAGCTCGCCTATTTGGGCTCGGAGAATTGCTTCTTCTCTTCGCAAATCCCCAATCGCTTGATGGTCCTCATCGAGCGTGTGATTTAGTTGCGTCCTCGTTTGGATCAGACTCTCTACTAAAGCTTTGCGCTTGGCCAAATCTGGCGGAGGCTCGCGAGACGTATGTTTAAGACCACAAATAGGGCACAAGCCATGGTCAACGCGAGACTTGGCTTCGCTTGAAAGGTCAGTTGTCTGTTGAGTGCAGACGGACACCTCTTTAGCACTAGCAATTTGTGAAGCGCTAATGCTTGCGATTGTTTCTCAATCCCTTGCAATGTCCCTAACACAAATTGCTCTTCCAATCTGCTAAGTTCAGATTCCTCTGTTTCTATTTGATTGCTCAATTCTCGTAATTCGCGACTCTTTTTATCGACAGCCGAAAAAAGGTGGAGGATAGCCGTGGTCTTTTCTTGAAGCTCGGAGTTCAGTGCGTCGAATTTTTCCGTTTCCTCCTTCGAAGCAGCCTTGGGAGTCGCCTTTGTCTTCTTATCCTTGAAGTTAGCCTCGGCTTTCTTTAACTGCTTCTCGACATTCGTCATCGAGTTATGCGTATGCCGCATCTCGTTATAACAGGCCTTTAGCTCCTCTGCCTGCAATCTAAATTTGTTTTCAGCCAAAGGTTCACCACAAACAAGGAGAAAGACCGTAAGTTGCGCTTCGGGACTCCACACAATATTTCGACGACTTTCCGGCAAGTAGATGAGTCTGTGAACCATGTACCTAAAATCGCGAAGGGACTGATACCCGCCAACTTCCAAAACTTGGGCTTCAAAGATTGTCGGAGCTTCGGAAGAGTTGATCCATTCAGCTTTGTCCACCTTCACTCCTCGAACCCGTTCGGAGTCTAGACCTCTTCGAACCGCAATCGACGTGTCGCCAAACGTGAAATGCACTTGTATCTCTGCATTTTTGGGATCGTTCACTCGATTGCGGAAATACGACAAATCCCACTGAAAGCGTTTATCCTCGCGAGCGTCCTGAACATCAGTGCTGGCGATTCCTGCAATCGCAAAAACGATGCTTTGCAGAATTGTGGTCTTACCCAATGTGTTGGCACCTAGGATTACGAACGGCCCAGAGGTATTCGGAACCGCAAACTCAATTGGCCCTTTGAAAAGCGGAGTAAAGCCTGAAAGCCGAACTCGACTAATTCGCGGCAAAAGCGGCGAGGTCAAATTGTCGCTCCTTCTTACAAAATTAAAACTTAACCCCGAGGATGAAGACTAGAGAAATCTGAGGTCCTGCATGCGGCTGACTATATGAACATTAAGAGACTGAGTCAAACATATTCAAACGCTGCTCGTATCGACTGAAAATACGATGAGAATAAACCAAATGGTCAGTACTCATGGATTCTTCTCGCTATCAAGCTCAATTTTGCTTAGGTCTCAAGGAGAAGTTCGGGATGGTTCTTCGCAATTGTAAGCAACTTAAGGGCTGCGTCCCCGGGTTCTCTTGAGCCTTGTTCCCAAGCCTGTACTGTCTTCGGGCTGATGTTCAGCATCATGGCAAAAACTGCTTGAGAGCAATTCAGGTTTTTCCGTATTCGAGAGATATCTCGAGGCGACATTGCCTTTGGCGGACGTGGAGCTTGAATTCGCGTTACCTTTAGACCGCGACGGTTGCCACGCTCAAAGGCAAGGGCATCTTCCATAGCGTTCTTGAGATCAGCAAATGCCTCATCACTCATATAGTTCGTTTTGTTTGTCTGGGCCTTCCGAGTCTTTCCTGTCTTCATGACTCACTTTCCCTTCTAATCTGCTGGCTCAGCGCGCCAATGATGCGCGTTTGATCCGGTGATAAGTTGGCTTGGTCGCCTTTGCTGAATAGATATAGCAAATGAATTCTGCCGGCATGTTCGAGGTAGAGATACAAATAACGGTAGCTGCCGCTCTTGCCTCGCGATGAGCCGGGGTCAGCGGCTCGCGCCTTTCGAACGCCATGAGTTCCCTTCACAACATCGCCACGCTGGGGATTTTGGACAAGGTCAGATTGAATGTTAGTCAAGACATCACCCGGCAATGCTCCGATTTGTTTGGAAAAGACCTTCGATTCAACGAATTCAAACCAGACAATATCATCTGTTCTCCCCATGTATTATGACTATACCACTGAGTGGCATAGCAGTCGACGGTAATCAAAACATTGAACATCGGACGGGCATCCGATAACGTTGCATTCTGTCCTGGTCAGACAGGCGACGCGCCACCTACGGTGTCACGCCGCCTGCACCGGTACAGAATGAACGTTATCGAACGCCGGCGATATTAGATTTTCTTGGCGCCTGGCGATGAGCGTTCGCGACAACGCAACGATTCGTGATCGAGAAGGAAGATCGCTGCACGGATCGGTTGTGGGCCAGCAATCTGCGAGCCATGCAGACGGTTCGTTCACAGTTGTTTCGGCGAAAATAAAATCAACAACACAAATCAGGCGAGCAGACAAGATAGAGTTGAAAATGGCGATCGGTTTTCGCCGTAAGTTCTTGCTCTTCAACATCTTGATAATCAAGAATATCTATAGATTTCCCGAGAATCCCGAGAACTCAGTTAAACGGTTTGGAATCAATTATTTGTGGCCTGATTTTGAGGTGATTTCTAGCCCTCGAAAAAAGCAAAAATAGATTTTCCTGGTTGGAATTTCCGCCCAGTTATGGTCCAAGAGTACGCATGGTTCGTAATTGCGTAATACAACGCGTTTGCAGGCGCGAATTCGCAAGGTGTTGGGAAACGCATATGTGCGAAATGAATAGTTTGTATGTGAATGCCTACAAATTAGAGCAATTACTTGCTGTACTCGCACTCACTCAAAGACTCTTCATTAAATTCCTAAGTGTTTCCTCACGAATTCGCTGTGGCAGATCCGTTGTACTAGTCGATTCCCACCATGCTCGACGAAGACCTGGACCTGAAGACAAGAATCACTGACGTCCTTGAATCCGCGTCAAAGGAAATAATCGCGTTAGTTGAGGCGCACCGAGATGTCGAAAGGAGCTCGCCCGAACCATTGCCCGAGTGGATGACGGCGGCGCAGCTCGCTCGTTATTGGCAGCTCGTCAATGCGAGTGGTGAGGCGATCACCGCTGGAATAATGAAGTGGACCAAGCGGGCCGAGAATGAACATCCGCTGCCCCACGCGTGTATGGGAGACTTGTTGAGATTCAAGCGTGAAGAAGTTGATCGGTGGGCGCAGGAAGAAGCTGCGTTTCGCAGAGCCGAGAAGAAGCAAAAGAAACTTCATCTCGCGAGTTAAAACAGTGTCCAGATCGAAGCTCCTGATAGAATGGGCAGCGATCACTTACAGATGGCTGCCACTCTTCGAAAGGAGAAAATGAATGGCAGTCTGGAAGCGTTACAACGGAAAGCGTATCAAGGGAGAAGGGCCAAAAGGCAAAGGGACGTGGATTGTCGAGTTCCGACTAAGAGGACATTACGTTAAAGAGGCCATCCCGGAAGCGCGGACCAGGGCAGAAGCAGAACAAGCACAAACCAAGATTAAGCGGGATATCTTCGATGACAAATATAACCGAGCTGCCGGCAATAGAGTCTTCACTGAGTTTGTTGATGAAGTCTTTGTGCCGTGGGCGAAGACATCGAAGCGAAGTTGGCAGGATGACGAGGAGCGCGCAAGACCACTGAAAGAATTCTTCGCGGGTAAGCGGCTTCGCGACATTACACCGATGCTGATCGAGCAGTTCAAACAACAACGCTTGAAGACGAAGACGTTACACAAACGGGACCGCTCGCCTGCAACTGTGAATCGCGAGCTACAAGTTCTGTCGAAGGTGTTCTCAATGGCTTACGACAATGGACTCGTAGAAACGAATCCGATGCGACGGGTGCACAAGCTACGCGAGGCGCCAGCGCGTGAGCGTTATCTGACTGACGAGGAGGAGAAAAGGCTTTTCGCCGTTCTCGTTAGCAGACGCGCTCACCTCCGCCCGATCGTCGTCGTAGCTTTGCAAACGGGAATGCGACAAGGAGAAGTCCTGGGTTTGAAATGGGAGCACGTCGACTTCGATCAGAAGACGATCTATGTCGCCCACACCAAGACCGGGCGTCCGCGACGGATTCCGATGAGCAAGCCGGTTGAAGTGGAACTCAGGTCGTTGAAGCAGGATGCCTCATCAGACGAGCATGCTTTCAGTTATGCCCGCACAGGTTTGAAGCTGACAACCTTCAGACACGCGTGGGAGGGAGCATGTATACAGGCGAAGATTTCGGCCCTGCGGTTTCACGATCTGCGTCACACGTTTGCGACTCGTCTGAGAGCCAAGGGAGTGCATGAGATGGATATCATGTCATTGTTGGGCCACACCACTTTGCAGATGACATCACGCTACACTCACGCGATGCCGCAGAACTTGCGGAACGCAGTTGACTCTCTGAACAATCAGCCGTTGCCGTTTCGTCCGAGAAGCGCGCCAAGATCGCGCCAACTCGCTACGGGGACGGATTGAGACTGATCGATTAAATGAGTGTAAGTCTTTGAATTGAAATGGCGGAGGGGACAGGACTCGAACCTGCATAGCCTTTCGGCCGGCGGTTTTCAAGACCGCTGCACTACCATTATGCGACCCCTCCGCAGGGTGGTTGAGAGAATATAGCGCATCGACACTGCCAGACAAAACGTCGCGGATTGCGCGGCGCGCAAGGATCGTGCACGATCTCCGCAAGGTCCAAATATGCGCGTAACTATCGGCCAGATCAATACTACCAACGGCGACTTCGAGAGCAATACTGCCAGCATCATTCGCGCGATCGAACAGGGCAAACGAGAGAATTCCGATCTTGTTGTCCTGCCTGAGACGTGCGTTCAGGGATATACGTCGCTCGATTGGTTCCTCGACCGCGACGTGCAACGCTGTGCGCTCGAGCCGCTAAAGAAGATCGTCGAAGCTACTAAAGGAATCACAGCAATCGTCGGCACTGTACGGCCTTCGAATCTTGCCACAGGCCGGCGTCTCTTTAACTCCGCGGCCGTGATTCGCAATCAGGAACTGCTCGGCTTCGCTGACAAGACACTCCTACCCGAGTACGACGTCTTCGACGATCCGCGTTACTTCCAACCCAGCGCAGAACGACACCTCTTCGAAAACAAACTCGGCGTCGCAGTCTGCGAAGACTTCTGGAACGACAAAACATTCTGGCGCGAACGTCTCTACACAAACGATCCCGCCGATGAACTGATCGAACTCGGCGCCAGAATACTCATCTCAATCAATGCCTCGCCTTTCAACAAAGGCAAGATGGGCCAACGCTGCTCAATGGTGTCGCACCGCGCCATGATGGCGAAGATTCCGATCGTGTTCGTTAATCTCGTCGGCGGCAACGACGGCGTCATCTTCGACGGCGCGAGTATCGTCGCCGATGCACACGGCAAGATCATTCTGCAAGCGCCACCATTCGAAGAGTTCATCGGCACGGTCGATGTCGATTGCGACGAAGCCGACCAGCGCTGCCTGCCAGGCGACGACGTCGAGACGATTCACGGCGCACTCGTCCTCGGCATTCGCGATTACGCGCGCAAGAACGGATTCAAACGCGCGGTGCTCGGACTCTCCGGCGGCATCGATTCGGCGATCGTCGCGGCGTTGGCTTGCGAAGCAATCGGTGCGGAGAACGTGTTGAGTGTGATGATGCCTTCGCCTTACTCATCGCGCTCAAGTATCGACGATTCGGTCGAGCTCGGCCGCCGCCTCGGCATGCCGGTGATTGAACACTCGATCTCGAATGCATTCGAAGTGTTGCTCAAACAGTTGCAACTGCCGGCGCCGTCAACTGAAAATCGAAACACGGCGGCCGAGAACCTTCAGTCGCGACTGCGCGGCAACATCCTGATGACCATCTCCAACTCCGAAGGTCGTCTGTTGCTTTCAACCGGCAACAAGTCGGAACTGGCGCTGGGCTATTGCACTCTGTACGGCGACACTAACGGTGGACTCGCCGTTATCGGCGACGTTCTGAAAACCGAAGTCTACGCACTCGCAAACTATCTCAATCGAGACAAAGAAATAATTCCGGAAGCGATCGTCAACAAACGTCCTTCAGCGGAACTCGCGCCGGGCCAGTTTGACGATCAATCGTTACCGCCATACGACCAACTCGATCGCGTGTTGAAGCTATACTTCGAGCAGAAAGCTACGCCGAACGAAATCGTCGCGACCGGCTTCGATCCGGGCTTCGTGCAGGACATTCTCAACCGGGTTGAGTCGCCCGCGAACGAATTTAAACGCCGGCAACTGCCACCGACGCTGATCATCTCGAGAAACGCGATTGGCATCGGCCGGCGCCGGCCAGTAACACATCACTATCGCCGCGAACGATTGAACTGCTGACACCGCCTGATCGAGGCTAAGCGTAGCTGGCGTAGACTGATTTGACTTTGTCGAGAAACTCTCGGCGATCAACGATGTAGTAAAGTTTCAGTTGACCTGAACCGGCAATCTCGTCGAGTAGTTTTTCGAGGATCTCAAACTGGTCGTTTGACGAGATGTTATGCGCCGCGAGATAACCACCGCGGCGCAGACGCCGGATCAGTTCCATCAAAGTGAGTCGTCCTTCCAATGTGCGCCCGCCGTGTTCGTGCGATCGGCTAACGAGGTATTGGACCAACAAACTCTCGTTGTAAAGCGGCGGCGCGAGAAAGAGTCTCGCGCCCTCGCGTTCCCAACTGTCTTCCAAACGTGACGACGGCCGCACGGTTCGTAAGCCTTCAAACAGCCCTGCCCAATCCTCTTTCGGAAACTTTCTTTCGAGATACGCGCGAGTTGCTTCGAGCAGCCATGCCGGGTCGTTCAGATCGAGTGAGATGCGCAGGGTATCGAGCCAGTCGAAGAATGCGCTGCGACGATCCGACTTCACTTCCAGCAGTGCAAAGTGATCCTTCTTGAGAGTCTTGAGGAGTTTCCGGCGCGGGACGTCTGTAGTCTTGCCGCCTTCGATACAGTGTGTGTCGAGGCGTGCGTGCCAGCGTTTTGCGGCATCGCAGTATGGACAGCGCGGATGTTTCTCTTCGCTATCAAAGAATGGACGAATTGCTTTGCGTGAAGTTAACTCTTCGACCGTTGGACTGTAGCGTTTGATTTCGGAATAGGCGGAGCGCGGCGCGAGTCCGATCTGTTTGGTGAAGATGTCGAAGATACACGCGAGACAAACGAGAGTCGTGTATTCAGTGACAGTGCCGGGAGGAAAGTCGCTGAAGTCTAATTCCTTCATAAGCCACCAAAAGGCACAAAAGTCACATAGGAGGAGATTGCAGGGTTACGAGGGCGGGAGCTAGATCGTTATCTGTGTGGCCGACTGCGAGATCGAGTTCGGCTTCGATGTCTCCGGTGGTTGAGCGCAGGTGCTTGAAGTCGAAGAGATTATGGTCCAAAAGGTGCGATGGAATGATGTTGCCGACGGCGTTCAACATCGAGGCGCGGATGTGTGGGATCTCATTTTCGAGGTCCGCGATCAATTTCTTGACGCGCGCGCGCTTCAGGTTCGACTGTGAGCCACACAAATCACACGGGATGATCGGGAAATCACGCTCGGCAGCGTATTCCGCGATGTCGCGTTCAGAACAGTAAGCCAGGGGACGAATAACTGTGTTGCGGCCGTCAATGGATCGTAGTTTAGGCGGCATCGCCTTCAGCGAGCCCACGTAAAACAGATTCAGTAAAAGCGTCGTGACGATGTCGTCGGCGTGATGGCCGAGCGCGATCTTGTTACAACCCTCCTCGACCGCGATGTTGTAAAGAATGCCGCGGCGCAAACGCGAACAGACCGAACAATACGTCTTTCCTTCGGGAACCAGTCGTTTAACGATCGAATAGGTGTCGCGCTCGACGATTCGAAACGGAACATCCAGCTTACTCAGATACGCCGGCAGCACGTCAGCCGGAAATCCCGGCTGTTTCTGGTCGAGATTCACCGCCAAAAGCTCAAAATTCACCGGCGCTCGACGCCGCATATCTATCAAAAGATCCAGCAGCGTGTGGCTGTCTTTGCCGCCCGAGAGGCAGACCATGATGCGGTCGCCGTCGTCGATCATACCGAAGTCGGCAATCGCTTCGCCCATGTGGCGCAGTAGTCTGGTTTTAGTTTTGTTTTCTATGTTCATTCCCGGTCAGAATGCCATGCGATTGCCCAGTTTTCAAATTACCGGCAAATAATGTTTTGCATTTTAATTACAGAGGTAGACACAAACCGTCGAGTTTGTCTAATATGGTGAGCCCGCTCTGTGCGGCGAATCATCGTTACTAGCTTTCTACGCTAGGAATCCACGAACAAAAGGCAAGCGCGACGTTAAGTTGCTTCAAGGTTCCGACGGCCGGTGACTAAACTTCCGCGCCCCCATATTTACGGAGGTAAAGATGCTCAGAATAGGAAAGAATGCCAAAGATCAGGAAGATAACGACCACCACTCCACTCAAAGACCGGAGGTTCCTGATTATTCCACCCCCAAAACTTACCCGTCGTACCAACCAGTCAGCGCTGAACCCAAACCGGCAGTCGAGACGACGCCGTCCGCTGCCAGTTCACGCGCGATGACGGAGAGTGAATCACTGGCGAAAGATATTAAGGAAGGCACGCTCAGTGGTTTCGTGGGCGGTGGTACAGTAGTCACCGGCGAAGCTAATTTTAAGGCCATGATGAGAATTGACGGTCACATGTCGGGCCGCGTCAATTCCTCGAGCGGTACGCTCATCGTGGGCGCAAATGGTAAGGTTGACGCGAACATCGAAGTCGCCGTGGCAATTATTCACGGAACCATTAACGGCGACATCATCGCGACCCAACGGCTCGAACTTGGTCGTGCCGCGAAGGTAAACGGCAACATTCAGACGCCGTCACTGGTTATCGAACAGGGCGCCATGTTTGAAGGTAGCTGCAAGATGGTGCAGATGACCGCTGCTGTCGACAAGGCGAAGAAGGAAAAGAGGGACGAGCAGCCGCTCGATACCTCGCGGATGAAGCCAATTCCCACGGATGCCGGCGCCAAGCCGACTGAGATTCCGGCCGCGACCAACGTCGTCAACTAAGCGATTCACTGGATGTGTTATAAGGGTGGTCCGATTGGGCCACCCTTTTTTATTCTGCGGCCTCTGCGTATCTCTGCGTTCTCTGCGTTGAAAGGTTAATCTGAACGCAGAGGTCGCTGAGATACGCAGAGAGCCGCAGAGAAATTAATGTATGATTCACGTCCCTATGCTCAATAGAATCACTGCTGTAACTTTCGTCTGCCTGCTACTGGCTGCGACGGGTCTCGCCCAGAAACAGCTACCCCACCTGCCGATTCAGGTCATCATCACCCAGGCTGAAGATGAGCGTCGCTGGAGTGACGATCTGATGCAACTGTTTGCGAACCAGAGTCCAGTGGTTCGAAAACGTGCGGCGCTTGCAGCGGGACGGATTGGAGACGAAGGGGCAGTGCGGTCGCTCACGCATGTCCTTGAGCGTGACACTGACATGAGCGTTCGCGCGATGGCCGCTTTTGCGCTCGGCGAGATTGAGTCTGAAACAGGCGCTAACGCATTGATTGCGGTACTGAAGAACACGAGCACACCGGTTGAAATCAGAGCGAGGACCATCGAAGCTCTCGGCAAGATCGCAGCCACGTTGCCGCGCGAACAGGAAGCACGTCAACGTGAACTCGGCGCAGCAATTCTCGATGCATTGAAGTTTGAACTGGGCCGTCCCACAAAAGACACGTCAGTCGCGTTGCTTGGTTTGACCGCAGCTCTGCGCTCGCGACCGCCGGACGCAGGCCCAACGATCGCAAAATTTTTGAGCAGTTCGAATCCGCGTGTTCGCGCTGACGCAGCCAACGCCCTCGCACGCCTGCGGCTGAAAGACGGTCTCGAACAGTTACGAAAGTTAACATCGGATGTCGATCCGATCGTACGCGCGAATGCGCTTCGCGTGCTGGGATTAAGTGAGGACAAGCAGTCGTACGATACCCTTTTGTCTCACGCTCTTGACGACAAAGATTCACGCGTCAGGGTGAACGCGACCCGCGCACTCGCTTCGCTGAAGGATCCACGCGCGGCTGAACCATTGCTCAAACGCGGCCAGTCTATTTCTGAACAGAACGAGGTTCTCGAGATCGCGACCACACTCGGCCGTCTGCTGGCCCAAAAAGACGATCAGACGGCGGTCGCGTGGCTTCGCAAACTCAACGAATCGCTGAATCACACGGCCCCCGAAGTCGATCTCGCTTTTGTACGGATTGCGCCCGCGACTTATCTAGCGGATTTGGGTAAGCGCAAGGTTCAGGAGACAATCCTGCTCAACTGGCGCGCCGCCTCTGGTATTGCGAACGGTCTCGGCGAAGTCGCGGCCCTTCCTGCATCAGTAACAAACAAATCCGAGCTTGCCGAAACCGCCCAAAACCTGCTGCGCGCGATGCTCGATTACCGGAACTCCGGTCTCAACATAAACACGCTCGTCGCCGTTCACTCGGAATACGCGATTCCCGACGTGCTCCGCGCTCTCGCCGCCTTCAAGCCGCAGGATCTGGCAAGCGTCACGCGCGCACAACTCAACGAGAGCGATGTCGTCATCCGCGGCACCGCGGCAGATCTCCTGGGCGACCTCCCGCCCTCCGAAGAGAATACACGCCCCCTCGCAGCCGCATGGCCGCAGGCTGCAAACGACACGCTCAACGACGCCGCTTTATCGATCCTCGACGCGCTTGGAAAACAGAAGAGCGCGGCGGCAAACGATCAGATCAAAGAAGCGCTCAAGTCAGGCGATGCCCTCGTCAGACGCAGGGCTGTCACCATCTTGAAAGCAAACGGCGCTGGGGATTTCTCTTCGCAAATCGGCACCGTACACACGCGCAACACCATTGCCGATTACAACCGCGCGCTCGGCCGTGTGGGGAAAGATGTGCGCGCCGTCGTGACTACCAGCAAGGGTTCGTTTACTATTGAACTTCTCCCCGAAGCGGCCCCCCTTACCGTCGACAACTTCATTCAACTTGCCCAACGCGATTATTTTCGAAACGTCACCATTCATCGGGTCGTGCCGAATTTCGTGATTCAGGACGGCGATCCGAGGGGCGATGGCAACGGCGGGCCGGGTTACACGATCCGCTGCGAGATCAATGAGGTGCCTTACGACCGCGCTGCCGTTGGCATGGCGCTTTCCGGCAAGGACACAGGCGGATCGCAGTGGTTTGTCACACATTCGCCGCAACCGCACCTCGACGGCGGTTACACAGTCTTCGGCCGGGTCGTAGTGGGAATGGACGTGGTCGACAAGATCGTGCGCGGCGACGTAATTCAATCGGTCGTGATCAGCCAGGGCGGACGGAAACGATGAAATGTTTCTCGCGCAAAGGCGCAAAGGCGCAAAGAAAATTCTTAGAAACACGGCAGCGCTTTGCGTCTTTGCGCCTTTGCGTGAGAAATATCAGCATACTGGTTGTCTGTATCGCTGCGACTTACCAGGCGATCAACGCTCAAGCTCGGCCGCAACAAGCTGAGAGACATTCCTACAAGATCGACCTCAAAATCGATTTCGAAAACCTGACTTACACCGGCACGGAGCGAGTGCGTTGGATAAATCGCGGTGAAAAGCCGACCTCGATAATCTATTTCCACCTTTATCCAAACCTGCGCTCGGGCGACCAGCCATTTCTGGACTCCGACGAACCGCGAATCGACATCGTCGAAGTTCGCGGCGGTGCAGACGACGCACTGCTCTTCTCGTCGCTCGACGATCAGGGCACGACGCTGCGCATCAACTTGCGCGAGCAGGTCGCGTCTGAAGCAACTGCGGAAGTGGTTATCAAATTCAAAGGCGCTGTTCCCGAGATCGATCGCGACGAAACCAGCCTGACCACACACGTCGTGAAGCAGGTCAGCGCCGCCTTGCAGAGCGACCGCGAAACGCGACGCGCTCGCGATATCAACTTTCGCTGTCGCGGCGTGATGCTGCTCGGCGCTGCTTATCCGGTGCTGGCAGTTCACGATGGCGATGAGTGGCGACGCAAAGTAGAGCCATCGGTCGGCGACTTTGTCTTCAACGAAGCCGCGGACTATGAAGTTACCGTCGCGATCAATCAGGGCATTGAACTATTTACCTCAGGCACAGAAACGGGCTCGCGAAACGAAAAGACCGGACAAACTTTTACCGGCTCCGCGTTGCGCGATTTTGCAATTCTTGCCGGGCGTGGCTTGCGGAGCGAACACACCGAAATACAAGGCATCGACGTCAGATCGATCTACCTCGCTGAACACGAGCGTGTCGGCAAACGCGCCCTCACTGTTGCCGCCAACTCATTGCGCGTATTCACTTCGCTGTTTGGACCACTGCCTTTCAAGACGATTAGCATCGCTGAAGCGCCGCTCGTTGCGGGACTCGGAAGCTGCGAGTTTTCGGGAATGAACATTATCGCGAGTGCGTACTTTGTTGACTTCGACTCACCTGCCGTGCGCAACCTGCCCGAGATCATTCGCGAGCAGCGACCGTCAGTCGAGGAAAGTCTCGAATGGGCGGTGGCGCATCTCGTAGCGCACCAGTGGTGGGGCGCCGGCGTCGGCAACGATCCCGCGCGTGAGCCTCTGCTCGATGAAGCGCTGTCATGCTGGTCGGCGTTGCTCTATTACCAAAAGACTTACGGCGAGGAAAAAGCATCGGCAGTTTTAGACGCTCAGGTGCGCGGTGTCTATCGTCTTTACCGCACTTTTGGCGGCGACGACATGGACGCGAATCGTCCTTCTCGTGACTATCGCAACACGTTTCAATACGCCGCGATCGTGAGCGCGAAAGGCGCGCTGATGTTCGTCGATCTGCAAAAGAACCTCGGCGAGGAGAAGATCTTCGCCGCCCTCCGCAACTACTACCAGGCGAATCTCTACGAGATTGCCCAACTCGAAGATCTGCGTATCGCCCTCATTGCTGAAGCTCCGGTTGAACAAAGGCGGATGATTGGACGTACATTTACCCGCTGGCTCACCGGAAAGCGAGGCGACGAAGACATCGCGCCTCCCGATTCGGAGCTTGCCGCAACGCTTGGTCTCCCCTCGAAGCAAACTCCCCCAAAATCGGGCGATAAAAACGCCTTCGGCGCACTGGCAAAGGTCGGAAAGTTCTTTTGGCAACAAGTAACACGGATACGCTGAAAATTGACAAGCACCTCGAGCGCGTGGGTTGGCTCATGGACGAAGTGTTCCGAGTGCCCGTACTTGGTTGGCGCTTTGGACTCGATGCAGTGCTCGGGTTGATTCCCGGCCTGGGTGATACCAGCACCTCGCTCGTTTCGTTCTACATACTCGCCGCAGCCGTGCGTTATCGCGTGCCGAAGGTCACGTTGCTACGCATGGGCCTGAACATCGCGTTCGATTACGTGATCGGATCGTTGCCGCTGGTTGGCGACGTCGCGGATGCGTGGTGGAAGTCGAACCGGATGAATCTGGAGTTGCTGCGTAAGCGAGCAACAGTTTCGGCGGACGAAGCGAGATCGGGAAAAGCGAGCGATTGGTTGTTTGTTGGTGGGATTATTGCGATATTGATTGCGCTGGCGATTGCTAGTTTCGCAATCAGCATCTATCTGATGGTAAAAATATTTAACCGCGGATGACACGGAAGAAATCCGGATTTCTATCCGTGTTATCCGTGGTTACCAATCACTCGTTCCAGAGCCGTCTTCAACATATCCAATCCGCGTTCGCCGGCCGCGAAGCTTCGCAGCTTTCCTTCCACGTCAAACAGATAGTAAGCCGGCACAAACCCCTGGTCGTTTTGAAACGCGTCTTTTAATTTGTGTTCGTTATCAACCGCCACCGGCTCGCTGATTCCATACTTGCTAATCAGCTCGCGCACTTGCTCGACATCAGTGTCGGCTTCGTAACGCGGCATGTGAATGCCAACTACACGCAGTCCTTGTTCTCTTTTTTCGTCACGCCATTGCCCAACGCGTGGGAGATTGTCTTTGCAAATCCCGCAACTCGCTGACCAGAAATGGACCAGCGTCGGATGGCCTGCCACTTCCGACTCCGCATGAGCCTGAGTGCCGCCAAACCACTCCGTTGCCCCTTCAAAACCGGGCAACTTTGTTCCAATCCTCATTGCCATTGTGGTGTTCTCTTATCCACAGATTACACAGATCATCTCTGTGTAATCTGTGGATGGGTTTAGTTAGTTAAGCGTCTTCTGGCCGGGCTTCCACTCAGCCTGGCAGAGTCCGCCGGTTTGCAGCGCCTGAATCACGCGCAGCGTTTCTTCAGCCGAACGTCCCACGTTCAAATCGTGTACGACTTTGTAACGAAGAATGCCTTCCGGATCGATCACGAAGAGACCGCGCAGCGCGATGCCGCGATCCTCGATCAACACGCCGTAATCACGCGCAACCTGCTTGGTTGCGTCGGCAGCCAACGGGTATTTCAGTCCTTCCACGCCGCCCTTGTCGCGCGAGGTATTAAGCCAGGCACGGTGCGAATAAACTGAGTCAGTTGAAATGCCGATGACGTCAGCGCCGATGTCCTCAAAGTCCTGGTAGCGATCGCTAAAGGTCGTCAACTCCGTCGGGCAAACAAAAGTGAAGTCGAGCGGATAGAAAACGAGGACCAGCCACTTGCCGCGATAATCGGAAAGCTTTACGTTCTCGTTCAGTTTCTCGATGTTTTTCGTCGAGGCCATATCGAAATCCGGCGCCGGTTGGCCCACCTGCGCCTTCTCTACTGCTACTGCTGTTGCTGTCATGTATCCTCCCAAGTAATTTGAATTTCTGATCTTGTTAATCCCGTAAACTTATTAATCCTCTGAACAACAATCCGGACAACGTCCCCTCAGCGTCAGGTGTACTGACTGAGGTTTAAAGTGCGACTTACGCGCCGCAGCCTGCATCAAGTTCGCCGCCTCCGGCAGATCGAAATCGACCAGCTTCCCGCAGTCGTTGCAGATCGCGTGATCGTGACGATCGGTCTCGCGATCGTAGCGGCTCGCGCTGTCGCCAAAATTGATTTCGTAAACGAGCCCGGCGTCTTTCAGGTAGCGCAACGAGTTGTAAACGGTTGCGTAGCTGATCCCGGGCAGGCGCCGCCGCGCCGCCTCAAAGATGTCGCTGGCGGTCGGGTGATCATCACGCCCCTGGATCACCTGGAAAACCGCCTCTCTTTGGGGAGTTAGCTTAGGCTTTTGCTTGGTCTCTTTCACAGTAGATTTAGACTAATTCTAAATTCACAGATTGTCAAGCCGCGGATAAACGCGAATTTTCGCGGATTACCTGTGCGTGATTGTGGGGTGACGACGTGCGTAGTCGACGATTCGATCTACGTAGCTTTCAAATGGTGGACAGCGAATACCGTGCGGGGCGAGGAGCTCTTGCGCCTGGGTCGTGTCGTAGAGTTGCTTTACGAAGAAGTAAGGGACCGCGTGATGTGGCAGGCCGCTTATTCGCGGCGAGGGAGGCAACATTAGTAAGAATCGTACCCACTTTGCCGGAGCGGTGATGCGCGAATGGTGATCGTCGATCGATTTCGCAATCGCATTGAACAATTGATTGGTCGTGAGCGGCGACGGATCGGCGAGTTGCAAGGTCTTGCCAATTGCACGCTCATCAAAAGCGAAGGCGGCCATCGCATCGACTACAAAATCAACCGGCACCAGGTTCAAGCTCACCACGTGATTGCCGATATTTATCAACGAAAGCCCGCTGGGCCAACGCAGCAGGTAGTGAATCAAGTAATAAACGCCGTCGTACTTTCCGGTCTCGCCGGTTCGTGAATCACCACAAACAACTGCCGGGCGGTGAATCGTAGTCCGCAGCTCATTCTTTGCCGACTCGACTTCAAGCTCCGCTAAGTACTTCGACTCTTCATAGAAGTTGCGATAGCCCGCGTTGTGCTTTAGCTCTGTTTCGAGTATCACGCCCTCGCGTTTGCCCGCGACGTAACACGTCGAGACGTGATGAAACTGCCGCAGATTCGGGAGCGAACGCGCCAGCTCCACCACGTTACGCGTGCCGGCGGCATTTACACGCATCGCAACATCTTGCGGGACGGCGAGATCGTAAACCGCCGCGAGATGAAAAACGCGCGTGGTCTCCTGTTGGACCAGTGCGAGATCGACGTCACTCAGCGCGAGGCGAGGCACGCTTATGTCGCCTTCGACGATCTGAAAGTCGCGTATGTTTCTGCCGGTAAGTTGAGTGATGCGCTGGACCTCTTCGAGCGCGCGCGACACGAGTGACGGTTGGACGAGCAGGATAAAATCGCAGTCCTTACGCGCGAGGCGTTCCAACAAGCGGTTGGCGATGAAACCGGGAAACCCGGTTATGAATAGTGTCTCTCTATCCGGCATCGAATGCGCTTAGTATAATTTAAGCCGCAGATTTACGCCGATTCACGCGGATCGATCCGCGTGAATCGGCGTAAATCTGCGGCTTAAATTATTCGAAAGGTCAACAGAATGCATCCCCATCTGATGTTTGCGCGACGCACGGCGCTGGCCCTGGTCCTGTTCGTCACCGCGATCTTTTCGATCGCGGCGCAGGAAAAAACTCGATGCAACGTTAAGGTGACGTTGTTACAGGTGAACGACGTCTACCAGTTTGCGCCTGTCGATCAGGGCGCGCGCGGCGGTCTCGGCCGTGTGCTGACGCTCCGGAAATCGATCCAGCAGGAGAATCCAAACACGCTGTTGCTGATGTCCGGTGACACGATCTCGCCGTCGGTTGAGTCGATAACTTACAAAGGCGAGCAGATGATTGAGGCGTGGAATGCGATCGGTCTCGACTACGCCACGTTCGGCAACCATGAGTTTGACTTTGGACCAGACGTGCTGAAACAGCGTATCAAGGAGTCGAAGTTTGGCTGGACTGCGGCGAACGTCATCGACACCACAACGGGCCAGCCGTTCGGCGACGCCAAACCGTACCTCGTGCGCGAGTTTGGCGGCGTGAAGATTGGCATCTTCGGCCTCGTCCTCCCGGAAACAAAAACAACTTCGCGGCCGGGACCGAACGTCGAGTTCCGCAGCCCTTGCGAAACCGCGAAACAGATCGTCTCCGAGCTTCACAGCCAGGGCGTCAAGGTTGTCGTGGCGTTGACTCACCTCTCGATGCGCGAAGACAAGGAAGTCGCGCGTTGCGCAGACGTGAATCTGATCGTCGGCGGCCACGAGCACACCCTCCTCGAATCGCACGCCGGCCACGCTCCGATCTTCAAGATGACTTCCGACGCGCGCGAACTCGGCCGCATCGATCTCAACATCTCACCGACTACCGGTGAGCTCGAGAGCATCGATTGGCAAGTTATCCCGGTGGACAGTAAGACAAAGGAAGCGCCGGAATTCGCGGGGATCTATCGCAAGTACGCGAGTTTGCTGGTTCAACTCGCGAAGCCGATCGGGAGCACGAGAGTGGCGCTCGACGCACGGAGTCTCGAAAGCCGCACGCGCGAGACGAATGTCGGTAATTTCATCGCTGATGCTTATCGCAAGTCGACTATGGCCGATGTCGGGTTCATGAACGGCGGCTCGGTACGCGCCGACAGTGTGATAGGGCCGGGAAAGTTGACGATGAGAGATCTGCTTTCGATTCTTCCGTTCAAAAACAAATTGGTTAAGATTGAGGTTACTGGCGCGACGTTGCGTGCGGCGCTCGAACACGGTGTCAGTCGCAGTGCTGAAGACTCGCAGCCCGGCGGCTTTCCGCAGGTCTCCGGAATTCAGTTTTCGTTTGACGCGAGTCGTCCGGCTGGCGCGCGGCTGGTCGACGTGAAGGTGAATGGTCTGCCGCTTGACGATGCGAAGAAGTATATGTTGACGACGACGACTTTCATCGGGCTCGATGGCGGCGATGGCTACACGATGTTCAAAGGCGCAACCGTGGTGATTCCTCCTGAGCGCATGCCGATCGATTCGGATGTTGTCAAGAAAGCTATCGGTACGCGGCCAATTGCGCCGAAAGTTGAAGGGCGAATCAAACGGCTGGACGCAGCCCAGACATCGGGCACAAAATGCAACTAGTCCACAGGTTTCGCAGATTGCACAGAGCTGTGTAATCTGTTGATGGCTGTTTATGAGCACCTACGACGACGCAGCAACTGCGAAACGCTTCGAAGCGAATCAACTCTTCCACGAAGCTTACGAAGCCCAACTCGCACACGACTACGAGCGCGCCATCGAACTCTACAAACGCTCGATTGAAACATATCCGACTGCCGAGGCACATACGTTTCTGGGCTGGGTTTACAGTTTTCAGAAGCGTTATGACGACGCAATCGCGGAGTGTTTGGAAGCGATTCAAGTGGATGAGACGCTGGGCAATCCTTACAACGACATCGGTAGTTACCTGTTAGCGAAGGGCGATAATTACGGCTCAGTGCGCTGGTTCAAGCGGGCGCTGTTAGCGCCGCGCTATGAGTCGTATGCGTTTCCGCATTTTAATCTCGGTCGTGTTTATGAAACTCGTCACAAGTTTCTCGAAGCTGCCAGACATTATGGTCTCGCACTCGAGCAGAAGCCGGATTTCACGGAAGCCGCGCTGGCGTTGAGGCGAATGCAGGCACGTTTGAATTAACGCAGATTTCACGGCTCAATGCGGATTGGTACTTTGTCTCCGCGCTCGTCGACTGCAACGTAGATCACTTCGGCTTCCGTGACGCGCACACGTTCACTCTTACCCAGTCGTTCTACTTCGACCACCACGCGAACAGTTATTGAAGTAGTACCGACGTGCACCGTCTCGGCGTAGAAGCTCACGAGGTCGCCGACGTAGACGGGTTTGTGAAAGATCACTTCCTTCATCGCTACCGTTACAAAGCGTTCCATCCTCGTGTGACGATGAGCTTCAATTGCTCCCGCCGTGTCGATGTAGCTCAGGATAACTCCGCCGAAGATTGTGCCACGCGAGTTGGTGTCGCGCGGTAAGAGTGTGATCCGGATTGCAGGGTCGGTGTATTCGTGCATGATCCGCGTTTATTCACGAAGATCCGTGGTTAACTGTTCCGTGGTCCAATCGGTGATGGTGCGTTTCAGATCGTCTAAATGGTCCTCAAAGAAATGTCCAGCGCCCGGAATAACAACCAACTGCACCGGCACGCTCTTCTCAAACTCCGCGACTACCTTTCTCAGTTGCTCGACGTCGCCAAACTCATCGTTTTCACCGTGAACCAGCAGTAAAGGCTTACGACATTCGGCGAGAAAACTGAAGTCATACTTATCCAGCGGCGTCCCAATGCCGATGAGAAATCCCACGCGAGGATCTTTGATACCGACTTCCAGGCCAACGCGCGAGCCGAAAGAAAATCCGCAGAGAACAATCTTCTGATCCGGGTAATGTGACGAGAGATAATCAAGCGCGTCACGGACGTCGTCACGTTCTCCACGTCCTTCATCGTGTTCACCGGTACTTTGTCCAACGCCTCGGAAATTTATCCGAAGGACGATGAGTCCGGCGTCGTTCAACGCAGCGGCGGCACGAAAGACGACTTTGTTGTGCATCGTGCCGCCGCCGAGTGGATGTGGATGCAGGACCAGGGCCACGCCTCTGGGCGAACCTTGGCGAGGCTCTTTCAGAATTGCTTCTAACTGGCCGTGCGCTACGGGAATGAAAAGATTGCCGGCTGGGTACATCTGCCCACTGCTAACTAACCTTCTTCTTCTTCGCCTTCTTCGCTGGAGGCGTCAGATTCAGCGCCCGCTCCCTCTTCCTGATCCGCTTCTGAGCTGCTGGCCGGTACCGGGGTCTCGTAGCTTTCCGCTGCCGGCGTCGTAGCTACCGATGCTGCGGCCTTCCTGGACCTCTTCTTTGTAGCCTTCTTTGCCGCTTTCTTCGTAGTGCCTTTACCGGTCATTTTCTTTGCGGCCTTCTTGGTAACCTTTGCCGCCGCTTTCTTCGTACCTTTCTTGCTGCCGCCTTTCTTAGTGGACTTCTTGGCTGCCTTAGCTGACTTCTTTGCGCCTCCGCGACCCTGGGATTTTGACGCGCTCTTCTTTGCCGCTTTTCCACCACCTTTGCGCGCGCCTCTGGACTTCTTGCTTCCTTTTTTGGCTGCCATTTGGTTCGCTCCTTTAGTTTGTTTGAGTTTGGCTCAACGTAACAAAATAATTTAAGACTGTCCACGATGTTTTTATTTTCACGCAAAGACGCAAAGCCAGGACGCAAAGGCGCAAAGACTGATCCAACCTCTTGCGTCTTTGCGTGAAAAGTTCACATGCAAAAATCGCAACCTGTATAGACACCATCGACTGTTTCAGCTACATTAAACCCGCTCTCCATACCACACGCGGTCTGCGTCAAAAACTGCGGAAAGGCTGCCTTGATGCAAGATTATTATTCATCGTGCATTTTTGCCGGTTATCAGCCATCCCCTCTTCATGTCAGCGAATTTTTATCGAACCGGGCAAACCCATCAACCGATATGGCGCCGGATCATGAAATGCTGCACAGTGAGCCACAAGAGCGTCGCCTGGCTTTGGTAGTCGACGACGTTGCCGACGTTACAGAGATGCTGGCAGTCGTGTTGACCCACGCAGGTTATTCGGTGGTGACGGCTGCTTCAGCTCCCGCGGCACTCAAGGCAGCAGGCGAGCGCCAGTTTGACGTGATAATTTCGGATATCGGCATGCCCGAGATGAACGGTTATCAATTGGCCCGCGAAATGAGACAGATGCCCGGTTATGAGACTATTCCGATGGTGGCCGTTACCGGCTACTCGATGTTCGACGACAAGGAACGTTCGACCAAAGCGGGCTTCAACGCTCACATGACCAAGCCCATCGATCCTCGAGCACTACTCGAACTGATCGAACAACTGTGAACTCGCCAATAAGAACCCGCTTGAGCGATTGATGACGACCTCCTCCGGCATACTTTCCAGGTTTCAATCCGAGTCATCCATCAGAATCCTTCAGTTTGTAGCCGGCGTTATCGTTGTCGGCATCATTTTCTGGCAGCTCCAGTTTTCTACCGACTCCATCTGCTGTGGCGATTATGATGGTTACTACCACGTCAAATGGACACGCGTGCTCTGGGAAGGGATGAAGAGCAGAACGTTTCCGCCCGCGTTTCCGTGGCTGCCACTCACCACGCTGAATCCAAAGGACTATGTGGACCATCACCTGTTGTTCCACATATTTCAGATGCCCTTTGTGGCGTTTTCAGATCCACGGCTCGGGGCGAAGATCGCATCGGCAATCTTTGGCGGCCTCGCGGTGCTCTCATGCTTCTGGCTTTTGCTCAAGTATCGAATTCGTTATCCTCTGGTGTGGCTGATTGCGGTGCTGGCCTGCGCACAGCCCTTTCTGTTTCGGATGAACATGGCCAAGGCGCCACCGTTCGCCATCATTTACCTCGTCGTCGCCATTCACCTGTTTTTCAAACGAAAATACTGGCCACTTCTGCCCCTCGCGCTCATATTCACCTGGACCTACGACCTTTTTGTCCTCCTCGTTATGGCGACGGTTTTCTGGGTCATCACGATTGCCGTAACTGAACTCAGGTTTGAATGGCGGCCGCTGGTTTATGTGCTGGCGGGCTGTGCGGCGGGTCTCGTCATCAATCCGTACTTCCCACACAACCTGCAACTGCTCGTCGAGCATATGCAGATCAAACTCACGGCAAACGACTTCGACACGAAAGTTGGTTCGGAGTGGTATCCATACGATACGTGGGAGTTTTTGGGCAATTCCACAGTGGCTTGTATCGCAATGTTCGCGGGCTACCTCGCGTTTGAACCTTCAGAACGGCGCCGCGCTCATTTCCCACTCTTCTTTCTGCTGTTTGTAACTGCGCTGATGATCATGACTGCTCGTTGGCGAAGGATCGCAGAGTACTGGCCGCCGTTTGCCGTGCTTTTCGCCGCCTTCTCGCTGCAGCCATGGTTGCAAGGGCTTCGCTCGTATCCGAGACGTCTGCCGCCGGAGTATTTGGAGGAGCTTAAGCCGTTTCTCGATCACAACACGGAAAACGGGCATAGTCTGCGTGAGTTGGTATCAACAATCGCAGCGCTTAGCGTAGGCCTGGTTTTATGTATCTTTCTCTTCTTCAACCTGCGCGCGACCACACACGAGATTGGCGAGAGCGAGCCGCACGATCACTATCGCGCTGGAGCCGAGTGGCTGCGGACTCACGTGCCGCCGGGACAAATCGTCTTCAACACGGATTGGGACGACTTTCCGCGTCTTTTTTACTACGACTCTTCCCACTACTATGTGTCCGGACTCGATCCGAACTATCTCTACGATAAGGACAAGGACCTCTCGTTTCTCTATGACCGCATCACACTTGGCAGAGAGGAAGATCCGGGACCCTTGATCCGCGATCGCTTCGGCGCACGCTATGTGTTTTCAGATAATTCTCATCACGACTTTTTTGACCTGGCGCGGGCGAGTGGCTGGTTTGATATTGTTTATGAGGACACGCAATGCACGATCATGTACATTAGAGACGAGAAGGCGAGTGATGTTATAGGGCCATGAGATCGCTAAAAATTCTTATCGCAGTCGTTTTGCTCTTTGCCCGTTGTGGTGGCTCCGCGCCAAACAACACCAACAGCAGCGTGCCTTCCGCAACGTCCCCGCCCCCGGCTCCGTCACCATCACCACAGACTGAGTTTGAAAAAGATCTGCAATTCATCCGCAACGGTGGCTACACCTATATCTATATCATTTCGAGAAAAGACGGTAAGCCACTTGAGCCATCCGACAGCGATTTTCTCAGAAAAAATGCACCACAGATTGTCGACTGGGCAAGGACTGACGGTGGTAAAAAAGTGATTGCCGGAACGAACTTCAATCTCGAAGAAGGAAATCTCGGCGCGCTGAAGAAACGCTACAACGTCGAGGATTATTCCGGTAAATAATCCGCGTTAATCAGCGTTCATTCGCGGCTCCAAAACAATCTTTCCGAACTGGCCGCGATTTTCCATCAACTCATGCGCCTGGCGCGCTTCGCTGAGTGGTAAAACTCGATCGACCACTGCACGAATCTTTCCCTGCACCACAAACTTCATCGCCTCCAGCAACTCCGCTTTCGAGCCCATGAACGATCCGAGGAGTGTGAGGTGTCGATAAAAAACTTGTCGCAGATCCGTGCGCGCATCAAAGCCGCTGGTCGCGCCGCACGTCACTAAACGCCCGTTATTCTTGAGAGAGGCGATCGATCCGGGCCACGTTGCGGCGCCGGTATGTTCGACGACCACGTCAACGCCACGACGCTCCGTTAGTCGTTTTACTTCCTTCGGCCAATCGTCGCGCGAGTAGTTGATAGTTTCATCGGCGCCGAGCTCCCGCGCCTTCGCGAGTTTCTCGTCAGTGCTCGCGGTCGTGATCACGCGTGCGCCACGTAATTTTGCAATCTGAATCGCGATTGAACCGACGCCACTCCCCGCGGCGTGGACCAGCACGTCTTCACCGGGTTGCACTACGGCACGTGTAACGAGCATGTGCCAGGCCGTCACAGTGACGAGAGGCAAGGCGGCCGCTTCCGCCCAGCTCAACTGGGCCGGCTTCGGAATAAGGTTCGCGCCGGGAACGGCCACCAGCTCCGCATAACCGCCGTTACGACGATAACCGAGCATGTCGTACTCGCGACAAAGATTGTCCTGCCCACTCAAACACGCGGCGCAGTGCCCGCACGAAACTCCAGGCTGGACCAGCACCTCGTCGCCCGTCTTGACCCAGGTTACCAAATCGCCAACTTCCCTCACGACTCCGGCAATATCGCTTCCGAGAATGTGCGGCAGCGGGATCTCGATGTTCGGCATGCCGTTGCGCACAAAGATGTCGAGATGATTCAACGCGCAGGCTTTGACTTCAACCAGCACTTCATTGGCGCGCATCGACGGATCGGGCACGTCGGTGTACTCGAGCACTTCCGGTCCGCCATGCTGTCTGAAGATAGTTGCTCTCATTTCGCGGCTTGTTCGCGCGCATGATACGAGGAGCGCGTGAGTGGGCTCGACTCGACGTGATGAAACCCCATCGCCATCCCAATCTCGCGCCACTTCGCAAACTCTTCCGGAGTAACGTAACGCTCAACGGGCAAGCGGCGCGCGTGCGGCTGGAGATACTGGCCAATCGTCATGATGTCGCAGGAAACCGCGCGCAAGTCTTTCATTAGTTCGACGACTTCTTCGAACGTTTCGCCGAGTCCGACCATGATTCCACTCTTGGTCAACATGCCGCGATTCTCGCGATCGCGTCTCGTCGCGGCGCGTTCGAGAAGAGTTAACGACTGCTGGTAAACAGCGTCGGGCCTGACGCGCCGGTAGAGACGCGCGATCGTTTCGGTATTGTGGTTGAGAACGTCGGGTTCCGCGTCGAGCACGGTATTTAGCGCGGCTTCGTCGCCATTGAAGTCGGGAATCAGCACTTCGACCTTGCACTCGGGATTCAAAGCACGCACCTGTCGAATCGTCTCTGCCCAATGAGCGGCCCCGCCGTCCGGAAGATCGTCGCGATTGACGGACGTGATGACAGCGTGCGCGAGATTCAGGTGACCAACAGCTTCGGCGACGTGTCGCGGCTCTTCCGGATCGAGACTGCCGGGCTGTCCTTTGCCGACCGCGCAGAAGCCGCAATGACGCGTGCAGATGTCGCCGCCAAGCATGAACGTAGCAGTACGATCGGTCCAACACTCGAAAATGTTTGGACAACGGGCTTCCTGACAGACAGTGTGCAGGTTGAGTCCTTCGATCAACTGCAACACCTGATTTTGGTTCGTCGGATCACCCAGACGGATGCGAAGCCATTCGGGTTTAGGTTGACGTACCTTCTGATTGTTACTGATTACACGGAGTTCGCGGGCCAATTGATTACCTCGTGTAAGGATTTTACGTGGTTTGGCTGCCAGACGGAAATAGGCCGCAAATCTACGCGGATTAGCGCGGATGGTATAAGCTAAGCGCCCGAAAAGGAGATCCGTGATGAAAACCCTTCTGTTTGCATGTTGTCTTGTTTTCTCAGCGTCAGTTGCGAAGGCGGACTTAGCTAAGCCCAAGCCGCCGGAAAAGGCTGCGAAGTATGTGCTGCACACCAGCCTCGAGATTTCCAGTGATCCGAAGGCCTATGAGGCGAAGTTGCAGATTTCAGAGTCTTCTCTGAAAGAACTTCGCGCTGCGCTCGACAACGCGCAAGGCAATGGCGCGATCGTTGGGGGAATTGCCGTGAACCCGTCGCGAACTATCATTGCCGGACTCCTGATGTTTATGGCGATATCGATTGCAGGAGTCCTGCTGGCGCGTAGCACTTCTTTTGGCCGTACTCAGAAAACGGTGGGAGCAGTGGTTCTCGTGGCCGTCTTGATTGGAGTCGCCGCTATCATCACGCGCGCCAACGCCGGGCCACCGGGATCGTATCGCTGGAGAAACCTGCCGCAAGCCCTGGCTGAAGGAAAACCAACGGTCGGAGGCGTCGATATCGAGATCGTTCCGGATAACACGTCGTCCGGTATACACATGCGACTGGTGATGCCGTTGAAGAAGCAGTGAGTGCAGCAACTGTAAATAGAATAAATCAGGCCGCGGATAACACGGAAAAAAATCCGGATTTCATTCCGTGTCATCCGTGGCCTGACTTTTACTTTCTGGTGTCGATCCTGGCGGCGGCGGCGTTTGCGAGTTGGTTGCCGCTGCAGGTTTCAATCGTGACGGTGTTTCTTTTTGCCGGGCCGCATAACTGGTTTGAGTTGCGTTACTTCCTGACGCGACTGCCGGTGCGTTTTGGCCGCTCGCGCAATTTCTTTGTCACGGCGTTTGCGGGCCTCGGTGTGCTAACGCTCGCTTACGTTTCGTTGCCGTTTATTTACAACGCGCGACTGTGGAGTGATGAAGCGTGGTCTACGATCATCGCCGGCTGGAATACTGCTTTGCTGTTCTGGTTGGGATTGCTGGTTTGGCTGCGCAGCAAGCAAAAGCCTCAGGCGAATTGGACGTGGACCATTCCCGTAGGACTCGCCCTCTGTTCGTTGAACTGGCTCGGACCTGATTTCTTCAGTCTCGCGCTCGTCTACATTCATCCGCTGATCGCGCTTTGGTTTTTGGACAGGCATCTGCGTCGCACGCATCCCGCGTGGCTGCGTACTTACCGTCGTTGTTTATGCCTGTTGCCGTTTGTGCTGGCTGGAATGATCTGGCAGTTGTCGCAGACTTCGTCACTGCCGGACAGCAACGGTCTCTTCTGGCGCATCACGCAGCATTCGGGTGCGGAAATGTTGCCGCAGGTCTCGAGTCACATGATGGTGTCAGTGCATTTGTTCCTGGAGATGCTTCACTACGCTGTTTGGATTGTGGCGCTTCCGCTGATTGGCGGGTTTGTGAAGACGGTTCCAGTAGCGCGTCATCCGCGAGGCTTTCCGCGCGTGATCGGTGGGTTGTTGATCGCCGCACTCGCTGCGATTGTCATCCTGTGGTTCGGGTTCTCGATCGACTACTCAACCACGCGCGACATCTATTTTACCGTCGCGATCGCGCACGTGCTGGCCGAAGCGCCGTTCCTCCTGAGGATGCTCTAGTGTCGCCCTGGGAACTGTGGCACTTCTTTCCTATCGGCTACCTCTTAACGATCGCGATCGAGACGCCTGTCCTCTTCTTTGGACTCTCCGCACATCACTCAAAACTACGCCGCATCGCTGCGGGCTTTTGGCTAACGGCGTGTACTTATCCGATCGTTGTGCTCGTATTGCCACTGCTGTTAACTGAGCGATGGTTGTTTCTACTAATCGCGGAGACGTTTGCGCCGTTGGCTGAATGCGCGTTGTTCTGGCTGGCGTTTGGAAAGCAGGCGACGTGGCGGGATTTTGTAGCGATCGTGGTCGCGAACCTTGCTTCGTTTATGGTAGGCGAGGTTGTTTTCTAGCCACGGATAACACTGATTAGAAGATCCGGATCGATGTTGCCGCCGGATAGGATCACGCCCACGCGCTTTGAGTCTGCGGGTAGTTTTTTGAACATCACGGCAGCGGCGGCGGCGGCGCCTGAGGTCTCGACAAGGATTTTCATCCGGAAGAGCATGAAGCGGAGGGTCTCAATTATTTCTTCATCTGAAACGGTGAGAACGTCGTCGGCCAGTTGCTGCACGATTGGGAACGTCAGTTTCCCCGGGATCTGAACACGCAAACCATCGGCAATCGTCGGTGGCGGAGGAATCGAGACGCGCTCGCCTTTGCGAAACGATTGAAGAGTGTCGTCGGCAGTTTCAGGCTCGACTGGATAACAGCGAATCTTCGGATTCAATGCCTTAGCAGCTATGGCTACCCCGGCAAACAGCCCACCACCACTACACGGCGCGAGCACACAGTCGAGCTCCGGAACTTCTTCCAGCAACTCCAAACCACAGGTGCCCTGGCCCGCGAGAATGAATTCGTCGTCGTAAGGCGGGACCATGACCAGTCGCTCGCGTTCAGCCAGGTCCATCGCGAATGCTTCGCGGTCCTGTTTGTGACGATCGTAGAAAACTACTTCGGCGCCGTAACCGCGCGTGGCCGCAACCTTCGAGGCGGGCGCATCTTCAGGCATGGCTATCAGGGCGCGCACACCGGCCTCACGACCCGCAAGCGCCACCGCCTGAGCATGGTTACCTGATGAAAAAGCGACGATGCCTTGTCGTTTCTCTTCAGACGTCAGCGACTGAATCCGATTTGTAGCGCCGCGGATCTTGAACGCGCCCGCGCGTTGAAAGTTTTCGCATTTGAAAAAAACTTCCTTGCCGGCGATGTCATTGAACTGTCGCGACGTGATTACGGGGGTGCGATGAATGCGCGTGGCGATGCGTTCCCGGGCTTCCCGGATCGATTGAATATTCAGCATAAGAAAAGACGTTGGCAAAATTAACGGCGATGCGATCCTCGACGACGTTCAGCTCCGTTTCAGTTCCCAGCAACTCTTCCATTGAAGTAACCGGTTCGCCGTCGCACGCAATGATTAGATCAAAGTAACTCAGATCGGTGTTTACGTTGAGTGCAAAACCGTGCGTAGTAACCCAGCGCGCGATGTGAACTCCAATAGCTGCAACTTTTCCGCGCTGCGTGTGTACGCCCGTCAAGCCCTCGATTCGAAAGGCGTCGATACCGAAGCCCGTCATGGTCCGAATCAGGACTTCTTCCAGATCGCGCACGTAGCGATGCACGTCTTCGCGATCGGGACTGAGATTGATGATTGGATAACCAACCACCTGGCCCAGGCCGTGATAGGTCACCTTTCCGCCGCGATTGGTCTCAAACAACGTTACATTTCGCGAGCCAAGTTGTTCGCGGTCGAGCAGGATTGAAGAACTGTCGCCACGCCGCCCGATAGTGAAGGTGTGTGGATGCTCGAGCAGCAACAGGGTGTCGGGCTGGCCGCCGTTTTTAACCGCTAATTCCGTTTCTTTTTGAAGGGCGAGGGCGGCTTCGTAATCGATGCATCCCAGCCGTTGGACCAAAAGCTTTCTCATGATACAACCATAGCGTAACCTTCGAGCGTCATTCTATCTGAGAACAGCAGCAGAGGAGAAACACACCTTGAAACGTATCACCATCACTTTACTGACTTTGATTCTTTTGGCTCCCTCTACGGCGTTCTCCCAAACGCGCAGCCGTTCGAGCAGGCAAAAGTCGACGGCGCCGGCAGCGAGCCAGCGAGTCGCGCAGGTGCGAACTCAGGGCGCGACCCGTGTAGCCGACCAGATCAAGAATCTGACGAAATTCATGTATATCCTTGGGGGAGTGACCAGCAGCATTGCCGCCGTTGAGGAGGCCGCCCGCAGAAGTGGAGCCTCGCCGGCCGACCAGACTGCGCAAAGCAAAGCGCTGGTGAAAGGCACGATTCAAAACATCCGCGAGGGTCTCGATAAACTCGAGATCGACTTCCGCGCCACACCGGAACTCCAGCCCTACTACATCAAACTAGCAGGCGTCGCCGCCGGCGCTGCAACAGCGGAAGAGCGAGCGGCTGCGAATCAATTCGATGCCGCCGGCCGGCAACTGCTCAATGTAGTGAATCGCTTGACGGATGTGTTGCTGCTGATGAGGACAACCGAATAGGGCCACCAAAAGGCACATAAGGCGCAAAAAGTTACTTAAACCATTTGTGCCTTTTTGTGGCTAGTCTTGTTTCTTGGGGTAGTAACCTTGCCTCGCACGAACGCGAACGTCAGCTCGTGCAGGCACCGCAACCGAGATCTTTCGAAACTGCCCTGCTGGTGCGCCGGAATCACCGTAGTATTGAAGCAAATATTGCCCGCGCAACTCCGCCGCAACCTGTCGAAATACTCTCTCCAGATCCAAATCCGAATCCGGAACGAACGCGGTGCCGCCAGTGGCTTCCGCAATCGCTTCCATTCCACGCTCAGCCCGCATCGCGATCTGGTTCAGTTTTATCGAGGGACCACCCGGATTCACGGCATAAAAGATAACGTCAGCCTGCTGAACGAGTTTTTGTACGTTAGTAACCGCCCGTTGATGAGCGCGTTGCAGACCCGCCCGAACTCCCGCAGCGGCCTCCTTGCCGCTCAACTTCGCGTCTGCATCTGAACTTGATAAATCACGGATCTGTTCGCTGAAGTTATCGTCACCATCTGACAACACGACGATCACGCGCCGGTAATTACTGGGCGCATTATCCGTAAGATACTTCGCTGCAGCGGCCACAGTGTCGTAGAACGCGGTCGGCACACTCGATACCGCAGGCGGAATCGACAACATCTTTGCCGCCGATGTTTCTGCTGACGCGAGCGGTTGGACCACCTCCGGTTTGCCGGTGATAGTAAAGATCGCAGCCTTGTCCGCCGGCTTCATTACCAGTCTCAGAAACGTGGCCGCTGCTTTTTGCTGCGAAGCAAAGAAGCCCTTTTGACTGGTGCTGCTCGAGATGTCAAACAAGAGCGCGATCGCAAGTGGCACTTGCTGCGGATCGCCGATGCCCGAGATCTCCTGTTGCTTGCCTTCCTCGAGCAAACGAAAGTCTGCGACCTGAAGTCCCTGGACCGCGTTCCCCGTTTGATCGGTTACAGACACGGGCACCATCACGAGGTTGGAAGTGGTCTTGATAACGTCAATCACTTCCGGCTCAGGCTTTGGCGTAGGTGTTGGCTTCGGTTTCCAAGGCGGCGGTGGCGGCGGCAAATTTTTTGTGCCTTGCCCCTGCGCAGTAGGTACGATCAAAAAAAGGGCCAGCACTCCAATCAGGAACGCCGGCCACAAAAGTTTTTCCTCAACCCCGAATTTCATCTTCGACACCCTCGAGTCTTGTATCATGCCGCCATATGCTGGCCTGCATGTTTTCTTATCCTACCGCTTTTCTGACGGCATGATCCATGACTCTTTGGTGCCACGCTTTGTGTGGGGAGTTGCACATCGATGCAACTCCGCACAAGTCGACTTAATTACCCGAACCGGAAGTGCCCGGATTCATCGTCGGCGCTGGAGAAGTCAGTCCCTTGTTCACAAGCAACTTGATCTCAACGCGACGATTCTGCTCACGTCCCTCGCGCGAGTCGTTCTCCGCTACCGGATTCATTTCACCGTAGCCGTACGGCGTCACGATGCGTCGCAGTGGAATGTTATGGTTCTCAACCAGGTAACGAATGACAGCATCAGCACGACGCTGGCTCAGTTGGCGATTGAGATTGACGCTTCCTCGTGAATCGGCATAACCCGAAACTTCGAGCACATAGCCCTTCGCATTCATCGCCTTGCTGGCAATGTCGTCCAACTTTGTCTTCGCGTCCGTTGAGAGCACTGCACTACCCGACCTGAAGTTCACAGCCGCAGTTTCCTGCGGTGCGTAGTCGTCGAGAGCGGAGATGCGCTCGTTGGTGGCGTTGACACCAGCGACGGCTGCGTCAGCCGTTGCCTGTGCTGCCTTGGCGCCACCGCGGGCTGCGTTTGAAACAGCCGCGAGCTCTTCCAACTGGCCCGACAGGCGTTGCGCATTCGCTTCAACCTGGGTCAGCTTGTTTTCAGTGTCACTGGCTCTTTCTTCGAGCGGCGCAGCGCGTGATTCAACGGCGCGTGCGACGCGCATGTCTGATTCGTTAAAACGAATCTTCGTGGCGTCCAACTCACCCGAGCCATTGCCACGTCCTTCAACTTCAACGTTCAAACCACGCAGGATGCTGGTCTGTGCATAGTTGGTGCCGCCCCGCAGGAACCCACCGTTGGTCTTCACGCTGGTCTTGTCGCTCAAGCGCACAACCGTATCTACGCCATTCATGTCTCGAACCGTGAAGGTATCAGAATCACGTCGGGTCACAACGCCTTTGATTTTCATCTTCTGGCCGCTGGAGACAGTGCGCGAACCGGCCGGATTGGTCGTATCCTGGGCCAAGATAGGGGAGGCTGAGAAGACTAATAGGCAGGTGATAAGCACTGCCGGGGCAAACATTTTATGTTTAGTGAATACCATCGATTTATCTCCTTAAACTGGTAACTAGTTAACGCGCTCCTTGAACGCGCGTCTTTCTCAAGCTGTTCATTGGCGAGTCCTCGCTCCTCGCCTCCCGCTCGTTAAATTTTGCGGATGACATCTCTTAGACCTTCGCCGAAGCGAAGTCAATAGCCTCGCTTTTTCTTCATCTAATCACCACTTTATCGCAATGAACGACGGCACAGATCGGCCCAGATTAACACGAATCTGAAACGATCTACGTTAATCTGTGAGATCTGTGGCCTTAAACGGAAAAGTCGCCGACCTCGAGTTGTTCTTTGATGAAAGCGAGGAATCGCTCCGCATCGGCCCCATCGATGACGCGGTGATCGAAGCTGAGAGCGAAGTAGGCCATCCAGCGAATACCGATGAAATCGTCGCCGTCCGCGGTAGTCATTACCTTGGCCCGTTTCTCGATTTTACCGACGCCGAGAATGGCCAGTTGAGGCTGGTTGATGATAGGGGTGCCGAATAGACCACCGAATACACCCGGGTTGGTGATGGTGAAAGTGCCGCCCGTAACTTCGTCGGGCTTGAGTTGCTTGGTCCTGGCGCGATCAGCAAGATCATTTGCAGCGCGGGCGAGACCGGAGATGCTCAAGTCGTCAGCGCGTTTGATGACGGGCACAATCAAACCCCAATCGAGCGCCACCGCCATGCCCAGGTTGATGTCCTGTTTGTAAATGATCTGCTCGCGGTTGACCTGCGCGTTAAAAATCGGAAACTTTCGCAAACCTTTGTTGACGGCCTCGAAAATAAAAGGCATGAACGTGAGCTTGGTCCCGGTTCGTTGATAGAACTCATCGCGATGCTCGTCACGGAGTCGCGCGACGCGCGTCATGTCGATCTCGTAGACGGTGGTAACGTGTGCGGAGGTTCGCCGCGACAGAACCATGTGCTCGGCGATTTTCTTGCGCATCACGCTCATCGGCTCGACGCGATCGCCCACCTGCGGTTTGGGTGGCGGCGGCGCGGCGGGCTCGTACGTTGGCGCAGGAGCGGGTGCGGCCGGGGCAGGAGCAGGGGCCGAACCGGATTCGATGAAGCTGAGTATGTCGTTCTTGGTTACGCGACCACTTAGACCAGTGCCTTCGAGTTTTGAAATGTCGACGCCGTGCTCTTGAGCGATCTTGCGAACGAGTGGACTCGATTTAGTGCGTCGCAGTTCCTCAGCGGTTGCAGCAGTGCCGTCTGTTTTTTCAGCAGGCTTTTCTGCCGGAGGCGGTGGAGGGGCGGCGGGTTTCGCTTGCACGGGCGGAGGCTGCGGTGGAGGTGGCGGCGGTGCTGCCGCTTGCGGAGGTGGCGGAGGAGCTACGGGCTGCGGCGCCGGCTTCTCTTCGACGGGCTTTGGCGCGGGCGCTTGCGCAGTTGCTGTTCCATCACCATCAAGCACTGCGACAACGGTGTTGACTTCAACCGTATCGCCTTCCTTGTATCTGACTTCGGTTAACGTTCCCGCAGCAGGTGATGGTATCTCCGCATCAACCTTGTCGGTCGAGATCTCAAAAAGCGGCTCGTCTCGCTCAACTCGTTCCCCGAGTTTCTTCAGCCACTTTGTAATCGTTCCTTCCGCAATGGACTCACCCATCTGCGGCATCACTACTTCAGTGCTCATCTCTTCTCCAGCTTGTTTTGACTCTTAATCTCAATATGCCGCCAGCTTGCGCGCTGCATCGACAACGTCTTTCGTTTGTGGCAAATAATAATCTTCGAGGGGCGGCGAATAGGGTACCGGCGTGTCGATCGACGCGATGCGGATCACCGGCGCGTCCAGCCATTCAAATGCTTCTTCAGCAATCAGCGCCGCGATCTCACCGCCAATACCACCGGTTCGTGAAGCTTCGTGCAGCACGATGGCCTTGCTCGTCTTCTTGACACTTCCGAGAATCGCGGGCTTGTCGAGCGGCGCGAGAGTCCGCAAGTCGATAACTTCAACGTCCAGTCCTTCCTTCTCCAACTCTTCGGCAGCGTCGAGGGCGGTCAGAACCATCGCGCCAAACGTGATGATCGTCAGATCGCGACCGGCGCGCGCGACACGTGCCTTGCCAATCTCGACGATGTAATCGTCTGCCGGCAATTCTTCGCGCAGTCGCGGCAAGCGATAGAGCTTTTTGTGTTCGAAATAGAGTACGGGATCGGGATCGCGGATAGCAGCCTTGATCAAACCCTTGGCGTCGTAAACAGTCGAAGGCTCGACGATCTTCAGCCCGGCAGTGTTAAGGAAAAACGATTCGGCGTTGAGCGAATGGAACGGACCAGATCGCACGCCCGAGCCGCATGGCCCACGAAACACTGTTGGCAACCCAGCGCCCCAGCGATAACGACACTTCGCAGCGTAATTCGTAAGCAGATCGAACCCGGCGGAAATGAAATCGATAAACTGAAACTCAGCCACGGGTCGCATGCCCATCAACGCCGCACCACACGCCGCGCCGACGATCGCGCCTTCGGAAATCGGCGTGTCGATCACTCGTTCTTTGCCAAACTCATCGAGCAACCCGTCAGTAACTTTGAACGCGCCGCCATAGGCGCCGACGTCCTCACCGATCACAAACACGGTCGGGTCGCGTTCCATCTCCTCCCAGATCCCCTGGCGAATCGCCTCGACCATGGTGGCCTGTCCACCACGCTCCGGGCGCGCGGATTTATGTTCTTTTTTGACGGCAGTGGACATGTTAGATACTCAGGCTGACTTGCTTAACATACCTTGTGGGATTATCAGGCGAGTTGGGGTTCAGAAGAAGTTTTTGTCGTTTTGGATCTATGTAAGCATCGAGCCCTTCCAGCGGATACGCCCCCAGCAAGACCTCAGATGTTGTTGGTAACACGATACCAGTCGTAATTAATGTCCGGCCTTCGAAACGAATTTCAACAGGACCCACGACATCCGCTTCCAGCAGGGTCTCGTCGGCCAGGCTTACCATCTGCTTGCCTACTACTCGCAGGTTCAATCGATTTTGGATGTCCTGATTAAGGACCAGATCCCAGGCGCCGCTATCGACCAGCGCCCGCGTCGTTACTCTTCTTATCTCGTTCTCAAATAAGAAGCCGTCGTTGCTATACATCACATCCGTGTAATTTGTTAGCTCAATTTCTGCATGGACATATCCCATCTCTTTTCCTCCGGTAAGTGAGGTACCATTGGTACGTCGATATTTGTAATTCGCTGGTTTAAGTGTCATTGCTAACCCTCCAGTACTTTCGGCCTGAACGCCGGCGGGACGATGTTGTTGTCAAACACGCCGTATGCCGCCTGCTCGCCTTCGGGCATTGGTGAGGATTCGGCCCAGGCGCAGTCTTCGTCAATTTCGCGCAGCACGTTTGCCGCAATCTCTTCGAGCTTCTCTTTCGTCACTAAGTTACATTCGAGCAGATAGCGCTCGTAACGATCGACGGGATCGTTGTTCTGCTCCCACCACTCGATCTCTCCCGCCGTTACGTAACGCTGATCGTCGTGCTCCGCATGACCTTTGCGACGGTACGTCTTCGCTTCAATCAACACCGCGCCACCACCACGACGCGCATAATCTGCCGCCTGTTTCGTCACTTCATAACAAGCGACCACGTCGTTGCCGTCAACGATGTGCGCGGGAATACCGTAACCAGCGGCCTTCTCCGCGAGATCTCGCACCGCGGTTTGCAAGCTGGTCGGCGTCGAATAAGCGTAATGATTGTGTTCGGCGACAACGATCAGCGGCAGTCTTTGCACGGCGGCGAAGTTCAGTCCCTCGTGGAACGCGCCGGTGCTCATGCCACCGTCGCCGATGTACGCGATGGCCACGAAGTTTTTCTTCTGCATCCGCGCGCCCAGGAGTATTCCCGTCATGACGGGGATCATGTCGCCCAGGTGAGAGATTGGACCAATGAAGCCCTTTTGCATGTCGCCGAAATGGATGTTGAGGTCCTTACCGCCGGACGGTCCCCACGCCTTCGCCATGTATTGTGCGAAGATCTCGCGCGGTCGAATGCCTTTAACTAAAACCGCACCGAGATCTCTGATCAGCGGCGTAATAAAATCCTGTGACTGAAGCGCGTACGCAGTGCCAACCGCCGTGGCTTCCTGGCCCAAAGAACGAAACACGCCGCCCACCACTTTCGTCTGGCGATAGAGATTCACCAGACGCTCTTCCACGAGACGTGTGAGCTTCAGATAGCGATAAAGATCGAGATGCTGCTCAGGCTTGAGCGTGGTTTCGGTAGCGCAACTCAGTGGCTGGCCGTTCTGCGCCTTGCGCGGCGCATACTTCGTGCTTACTCGCATTTGAAAACGTGGGCGTCCTGGACGGCGGCGGCGCCGTTTATCGTGACCTGATTTTTCCGGCTGATCCATTAACTTAGACCTAATACCATCCACAGATTACACAGATTCTTTTAAATTAAAATCTGCGTAATCTGTGGATGGCTTTATATGTGTACCGCCATGTCGTGAACGCCTTCCGCCGCTTCCATCACCGCTTCGGAGATCGTCGGATGCGCGTGCATCGTTCGACCCAACTCATCCGCAGTGGTTTCGAGTTGCATTGCCACACAAGCCTCGGCGATCAACTCGGTCGCGTGTGGTCCAATGATGTGTACACCCAAAACCTCATCGTACTTCTTCTCGGCGACGATCTTCACAAACCCTTCTTCCTCACCGATAATGCGGGCCTTGCCCGAAGCGGAGAACGGAAATCTTCCGACCTTAACGTCGTAACCCATCTCCTTCGCTTTTGCCTCAGTGAGCCCGACTGACCCGACTTCCGGATCGCAGTAAGTGCAGTTGGGAACGAGCCGCAGGTTGATTGGACGCACGTCCTTCTTACCGGCCATGTGTTCGACCGCGACAATGCCTTCTTTTGAAGCAAGGTGGGCCAACAAGGGCGTCGGCACTACGTCGCCGATCGCATACACCCCCTTCTCCCCGGTCTGTTGAAACTCGTCGACCTGGACGAACCCTCGTTCGACTTTGATCTTCGTGCCTTCGAGTCCGAGTCCTTCCGTGTATGGCATTCGGCCAACAGCCACCAGCAACATCTCGGCTTCGAGACTCACCGCATCACCTTTCGAAGTCTTACCCGTCACACGCACGCCGCCTTCGGTCTTCTCAAGTTTCTCGAGCTTCGTATCGACCTGCGACTTGATGCCACGTTTGCGAAAACTGCGTTCGAGCTCTTTCGAAACTTCCTCATCTTCGAGCGGCACGAGTCGCGGCAACAGTTCGACAATCGTGGTCTCAGCGCCGAAGCGCGAATAGACTGAAGCAAACTCGACACCCACCGCGCCCGCACCCATCACGATCAGCGACTTCGGAACATCTTTCAACTCCAGAATGTGATCGCTGTTAACGACGTGCACGCCGTCAGTCTCAAAGCCCGGAATGGGACGTACAACCGAGCCGGTCGCGATGATGATATTTTTGGTTTCGAGTACCTGTTTCTTACCTTCAGCATCAGTCACTTCAACTTTACCGGGCAGCGCGAGTTTGCCGGTGCCTTTGAAGACGGTGACCTTGTTTTTCTTCATCAAATACTCGATGCCCTTAACGTTTTTCAGCACCACCTTGTCTTTTCGCTTCTGCACGTCAGCAAATGCCAGTTGAATACCGGTCGCTTGCACGCCAAAATCGGCAGCATGCTGCATCTGTTCGTAAATATGGGCCGACATCAACATCTGCTTGGTGGGAATGCAGCCACGCAGCGTACAAGTGCCCCCAAGCCGGTTATCTTTCTCGACTATGGCAGTCTTAAGGCCCAACTGGCCGGCGCGAATGGCGGCCACGTAACCACCCGGCCCACTGCCGATAATCGTTACATCAAACTGTTCGTTAGCCAATTTTTTAGGTTTCCCCTCGTCAGAGCGGTAATGTAAACGGTAAAAGACCGGGCATTATAATCGTTTGGCAGCGCTAACCAAAATACACATCAAAAGGACCGATCATGAAACATTCCGAAGGTTTTCTAAAGCTCGTGGACGACGCGAAGAGTCGTGTTCGTGAGGTTTCAGTCGCGGATACACAGCAAAGAATGCGTGAGAATCACGAGACAAAACTGATCGACGTGCGCGAAGACAAAGAATGGGATGCGTCGCACGCCGCCGGGGCAATTCATCTCGGCAAAGGCATCATCGAGCGGGATATTGAGACGACCGTGCCCGACAAAAACACAGAACTGATTCTGTATTGCGGCGGCGGATATCGTTCGGCGCTCGCCGGAGACTCACTGCAACGCATGGGTTATACAAACGTGTTTTCGATGGCAGGCGGTTGGAAAGCGTGGAAAGAAGAAGGTGGGGAAATAGAGCAATCCACAGATTACACAGAAGGTAAATAATCTGTGTAATCTGTGGATAAAAAGGTCTTACTAAAATTCAAATCGCGCGGCAAACTGCACCTGGCGCTCGCGGAAAAGCGTACTGTCCGCGCCAGTGACGTTGAAGAACGGATTGGCTCCAGCGCTGTTGAAAGTCAAGGTGGTGCCAGCCTGGTTGTAGATCGTCGGGTTGACCACCGTCACCTGCGTGCGGTTGAAGACGTTGAAGCCTTCCGCCAGCACTTCGAGCTTCACTTGTTCACTAAGGCTGAACCGTCGTGAAAGTCGCGCATCGACATACCAGATGTTCGGTTGCTTGAAGAAGTTACGTGGCACCAGCGCGAAGCGCGAGGAACCGCCGGACCCGTTAATACCCCCGCCAGGCGTCGTATTGTTGGCGAAACCAAACGACGTCGGCGTGACGTTGCCGCTGATATTTCCAGTCACTCGCTGTCCTGAGAACGCATTCAGAATCGGCGCAAAGGTCCAGCCATTGAAGACATGTTTGGCCGCTCCATCGTTGAACGGATTCGGACTGTAGACCACGCTCGCGACAAACTTCTGCCGCCGATCGAAGTTCGAAAGCCCATCTTCGCCTGACTGGTCAAACGCATTGAATGGCAGGTTGTTCGCAGTAAACGTTGTCGAGCTCTGGCCAGTGTCAGACGCACGCGACAACGTGTAGTTGGTTTGGAACTGCAATCCTCTCGTCAGACGACGGTTGGCTTGCAGCACGAGAGCGTGGTACTTGGAAATCACATCGCTGCGAATCTCAGTGATCTGCGCGAAACGCGTATCCGGACGTGTGCCAACAAAGATCGGCGTCAGATAAGTCTGGCCGTTGAATGGACCACCTACGATGTTCAACGCCACGGTGCGTCGCGCCGGCGGCAGATTTGTATCGACGAAGTTCGGCAGCGAATTGCCGAAGCTGCCGAGATATGACGCCGAAACTACCGTGTTCCGCGAGATCTCACGCTCGAAGATGAAGTCCCACTGGTGAATCTGCGGCAGTTGAAAATCATCATCGAAGTACTGCACCGCACCCACTGGGGGATTCGATGCCGGCAGCAGGTTCGGATAGATCGGCAGCAACGCGCAGTCGTCAGCCGAAATTCCCGAGCAGGCCGTCGGAAGATTGGTAGCGCTGGTAATAAACTGGCGCTGACCTACATCGGTACCGACTCCCGTGTTTACCAGCGAGTTATAAACCGTCGAATTGATCACGCGACCGTAGTAGAGTCCCCAACCGCCGCGAAGACTCGTCTTACCGTCACCCGTTAGATCATAAGCAAAGCCGATGCGTGGTCCAAAGTTGTTTCGGTCATCGACTTTATTGTCCGTCTGCGGCAACGTCGGATTCGGATTTACGGGATTCGGGTTGCGCTGGTATTCGTAACGCAGGCCGAGATTCAACGTGAATCTCGGTGTCACGCGCCAGTCGTCCTGAAGGAAGTAGTTGAGATCCGTCGTCTTCATCGTCAGGCCGAGAACACCGAAACCCTGGTTGAAGTTGCCGGCGTAGCATTTGCCCGCGCGGCGAAAGGTTGGCACGTTATTCACTGTCACAGAATTGACGCACCGGCCAAGCGGGTTCGTATTAGCCGTGCCATTCGATAAAGCGCGAATCGCACCGTTGGTTTGGAAATTCACGTAGTCGACGATGAAGTCCGGGAGCCCGGTCGTTGCGCCCGTGTAGTTGAACTCACCACCAGAAAACCGCAGGTTGTTGATTATGTCTTTGACGAAGTTGACGTCGCCGCCAAACTTCCAGGTGTGATTGCCGGCAGTCATCGTCACAGTGTCGGCGAACTGCCATCGTCTCTCATCCGGGAACGAAGCACGCTCGAGGAATTCCGGCATCCCAAATGAAAACGTCGTGGTGCCGACCAGGATCGTTTGTGGCGATCTGCCGCCGACAGCATTGGTCGGCTCACCAGGAATCGGCGGTTGGCTGAACTGAAACTCGTTGTCACGACCCCACTGGAAACGAAACTCGTTCAAGAGTGTCGACGTTAGCGTTGAAGCTAACTTCGCATTGAGCGCATCGATCTGGACGAAGTCGTCGCCGAAGTTGTCGACGGCGCGCGTGTTAGTCGCCTGTGTTTGAATGCCCGCGGGCGAGGCCCAGCGCAAACGGTTGTAACTAACCGTCAACGTGTTCTTATCATCGATTACCCAATCAACTTTCGGCAGGAAAAGCTTTTGATCGCCGGTCCTCGGAACTGGTCCGGAAAGAGTGGCAAGGAAACCGAGCGTGTTGTTGATCTGCGCGTCGGTTAGACCGCGATCTTTCAACGCGGTGCGGTTGCTCGCGCTCAGGTTCAAGAAACCGTTCTGGCCAAACACCGCGAGGCCCGGGAAGTTTCGTTTCTGCTGATCGTAGCTGAAGAAGAAGAACGCGTTGTCTTTGACGATTGGACCACCTATCGTGCCGCCAAACTGGTGCCGTACGTCCTTTGGCTTGTAACCCACCGGAGTGAAGACGCCATTGATCAACTCCTGGCGAACTGCGAGCGGGTTGCGCGCGCCCCATCTGTTGTTGCGTTGATAGTAAAAAGCACCGCCGTGAAAATCGTTCGTGCCGCTCTTCGTGATCGCGTTGACCACACCCCCCGCGGAACGTCCGTACTCGGCTGAGTAGCTGGAAGTGTTGACTTGAAACTCGCGAATCGCAGCCTGGCTGATGGAATAGCTGATGCGCGTGCGGCCGCGCTCTTCCGCGAAGAACGCCTGGTTGTTGTCCCCCCCGTCGATGGTGTTGTTGTTCAGCAGTCCGGAGATGCCGCGGAAGCTGATCAAACCGAACGTGCCGTCGGGCACTGCACCGGGCGTCAACAACGCGAAGTTGGACCAACGGCGTCCATTGATTGGCAGCTCGTTGATCGAAGTCTGGTTGATGTTGCTGGAGAAGTCCTGCTGAGTGGTATTGATTACCGGCGCTTCAGCGCTGACGTCTACCGTTCCGGTTACCGGACCGACAGACAGCGCCACCTCGAGGTTCGTCTCGCGTCCGATTTCAACCACAACGTTCTCGCTGGTCATCGGACTGAAGCCTGACGAATTTACGGTCACTGAATAGCTTCCCGGTTGCAGGTTTGCGACCTTGAAGCGACCCGTATCGTCAGTGGTCGCCGTGTCTTCCTTATTTGTGCCGTTGTTCTTCACGGTCACTGCGGCGCCCGGAACGACTTCCTTGTTCGGATTGGTTACGACGCCGCCGATTGCTCCAGTCGTTGTCGACTGCGCAAAACCGACTGCGCTAAAACTGAGCACCAACAAAAATAAGAACAAGAGCTTAGGTGTTTTGAGCATTTGGGGAACTCCTTGCTTTGAGTTAACGGTTGAATGCGTTTTTCAGCGCGGGTAAGAATCGATTTCTTACCATGCTTAGCTTGCTTTAGCAAGGTTTTATTAGGTTAGCAGTGAGTAATTAAATCTGTATGACCAGATAAAACTTAACGCGGATGACATGGATTAAATCCGTGTCATCCGCGTTATCTGTGGCTTACTTACTTTTAGAACTCAAAGCGAACGGCTAATTGGATCTGACGTTCGCGGAAGAAGAAACCATTCGAGAGATCACTGGGTGTACCAAACGTTGGATCGAAAGTAGCAATAACCGTGTTCGCGTTCGCGCCCGTGGTCGGGGCTGAAAGCACGTACATGCGGTTATTAACAAGTGTCACCTGCGTTCGGTTGAAAATATTAAAGCCTTCAGCAAGCAGTTCGAGCTTGGAGCCCTCCGTGATTTTGAAACGACGGGAGATGCGCAAGTCGACGTACTTGATTGATGGCGTATGGAACGCGTTGTTTGGCGTTAAGCCAAACCGAAGCGATCCATTCGAACCGTTGAGACCACCACCAGCCGCTTGGCCGGTTCCAAAAGTGCTGCCAGTTGCAACCCCCGCCGGTGGAGTAAAGGCGTTGGTCACAGCAGTGTAGCGGAATCCCGAAAACATATTGACGATCGGTGCAATCGTCCAATTGTTTAGGATTGCCTTGCCGGTGTCACCCAGCCCTTTGAAGTCCGTGTTGTAAACAATACTCGCAACGAACTTATGACGACGGTCGAAAGGCGACAGACCGCTGTCTCCAGATGGATTGAACGGATCGAAAAGCGCCGAGAAAGTAGGCGTGAAGGTTGCCGAACTTTGCGCTCCACCGTTGTCTTGCGCTCTCGACAGCGTGTAACTGGTCTGAAACTGCAAACCATTTGTCAGACGTCGATTGGCCTGGAGGACCAACGCATGGTATTTCGTCGAGATGCTGTCGCGAATCTCGAGGATAGTACCGAAAGCGGGGAATGGCCTTGGGTTCGGGGTTCCTCCTCGATAGAACGGGAACGCCCAAGTCTGGCCGGCGAACGGTCCATCCACGATACTTACCCTTCCCTGACCGGTTGGCGGGGTAAGGTTCGTATCAACGAAAGTAGTTAAATGCTGTCCATAACTGAAGAGATAGCTGGCGGAGATCACCGTGTTACGCGCCACCTCTCGTTCAACAATCAAGTCGCCTTGATGAATGAGCGGATTCTGGAAGCCATCTCTAAAGTAATTGATTCCCGCTGTACCTGCAGGTGCAGTGGTCAGGATGTTCGGGAAGACTGGCGCCGCCGGATTGCCGGCCACGTCGGTGGCATTATTGGGGCAGAGTTGCGCCGTACAATTACTGGGAACCTGGCTGACTGCCTGTCCGGTCGATAGGCCGGTGTTAATCAGCGAGTTGATGATGATCGTGCCGTTAATTCTGCCGTAGTAGATCCCGTAGCCGCCACGCAAGCTGGTCTTGCCATCTCCGCTAAGGTCCACCGCGAAACCGATGCGTGGACCAAAGTTGTTCTTGTCATTGGGACGGTTGGCAGTCTGCGGCAGAGCTGAATTTACGAGGAATGGCTGCGGAAACTTCTCGTAGTCCCAACGTAATCCGAGGTTCAGTGTCAACCGCGGAGTTACGCGCCAGTCGTCCTGAGCGAAGAACGCGATGTCAGTCGTAGTCAACTCGAAACGAGGCTGACCAAAACCCTGGTTATAGGTGCCGGAGTAGCATTTGCCGGCGAGGCGCGTCGTGTTGGCCGGATTCGCCTGCGTCGAGCAAGTTCGACCTGCCGTGCGCAGGGCGCCATTCGTAGTCCAGTTTGTGAAGTCGACGATGAAGTCGTTGATGTTGGCGTAACTGTAAGAACCGGCTCCGGTGAAGAGATTATCGTCGATATCTCTTACGCGATTGATGTCCGTGCCGAATTTGAAGGTGTGGTTACCGCTGGTGTAGGTCAGTGAATCCGCGAATTGAAAACGTCTCTCATCGGGTAGAGCTACGCGATCAAACGATGTGGATTTGCCGAATGTAAGGCCGTTTGTCAGGGACACCTGCGGTGAAAATCCATTGGACGTAGTCGGCTGGCCCGGCAGTGGTGGTTGCGCGAATTGCGAGTTGAGCTCGTCGGCCCACTGGAAGCGAAACTCGTTGATGAACTGGCTCGAAAGAGTCGAAGACAGGCGCATGTTCAACGAATCGACCTCGACAAAGTCGTCGCCGAAGCCGGCACGGTCGCGCGTTACCGTCGCACCTGTTTGCACTCCCGCGGGTGAGTTCCATCGCAGACGGTTATACGTAGCGCTGAACTGGTTATTCGAATTCAGGTTCCAGTCGATCTTCGGCAGAAACAGTCGTTGATCGCCACGACGCGGAACCTCGCCCGTTTGATCGGTAAGAAACGCCAGCGCGGAATTAATTTGAGCATCGGTCAGACCGCGGCTCGGATTTTTTAACGAGGCGGCGAATAGCGCAGCCGTACAACCCGGAGCTGTCGCCGAAGTACACAGGTTTACAGTGTTGAGATAGCCGGGCGTGGAAAACACTGCGATACCTGGGAAATTACGTCGCTGCTCGTCGTAGCTGAAAAAGAAGAACAGATTGTCTTTGACGATTGGTCCACCGATGGCGCCGCCAAATTGGTAGCGTACGTCCTTCGGCTTGAACGCCTCTCTGGTTGAGACTCCGTTGACCAGCCGATTCAAGAACGTGTTCGGATTGCGAGCGCCCCATTTGTTATTGCGATCGTAAAAGAACCCTGAACCGTGAAACTCATTGGTGCCTGACTTTGTGACCGCGTTGATAACGCCGCCTGCGGAACGTCCGTACTCAGCGGCGAAGTTTGAGGTGTTAACCTGAAACTCGCGAATCGCAGCCTGGCTGATCGAATACGCGCTGCGCGTGCGACCTCGCTCCTCCGAGAAGAACCCCTGGTTGTTATCGCCGCCGTCAACGGTGCTGTTGTTCAGCAATCCGGAGATGCCGCGGAAGCTGATCAAACCAAAATTGCCATCAGGAACAGCTCCGGGAGTAAGCACCGCGAAGTTGGACCAACGGCGTCCGTTCACCGGCAGTTCGTTGATTGAAGTCTGATTGAGATTGGTTGAGAAGTCTTGCTGAGTGGTATTGATTACCGGCGCCTCAGCGCTGACGTCCACCGTTCCGGTTACCGGACCGACGGAGAGATTGACTTCGAGAGTCGTCTCGCGTCCGATTTCAACCACTACGTTGTCCATCGCTGATGGACTAAAGCCGGACGAGTTCACAGTCACGGAATAATTTCCGGGCTGGAGATTCGCGACCTTAAAGCGGCCGGAGTCGTCGGTCGTGGCGGTGTCTTCCTTATTGGTGCCGACGTTCTTTACCGTAACGGCAGCGCCCGGAACGACCTCCTTGTTAGGATTTGTTACCACGCCTCCGATCGAGCCGGTGGTGGTCGACTGCGCAAATGCGACTGCGCTCAGTGCGAGCACCAACAAGCTCACAAAACAAAGCTTCACTATTTTCGACATACAGGGGAACTCCTTAAAAATGGTTAGCGCAAGTTCAATTCGAAGAAGAAAATGGTTGCGATTGGAATCGGCTAAGCAAGACGCGACTTCTACCATGCTGAGCTTGCTTAATCAAGTCAAAACCCGTGCCGTGTGAGGTTTTAAATGGCCTCACCAGACAAAAGCGATACGGTGCCAATAGTTAACCGAAAAAGGGAGAGAACTATGCTCGTAAAGCATTACAAGAATTTGGATTTAATCCAAAAAACCAGCCACGGATTCCCGCCAATTAACGCGGATTTAGTTTTTGAGATTATCCGCGTGAATTCGCGTTAATCTGCGGCTTTATTACACTCTCTCAACGATCATCGCGATGCCCTGTCCACCACCAATGCATGCTGTCGCGAGGCCGTAGCGTCCGCCCCGCCGGTGCAACTCGTGAAGAACAGTTAAAACGAGGCGTGTGCCCGTGGCGCCCAGCGGATGTCCGAGCGCGATCGCACCGCCATTCACGTTTGTACGCGTTCGATCGAGTCCGAGTTCTTTTTCCACAGCCAGATACTGGGCCGCGAAAGCTTCGTTCACTTCCACGAGATCCATGTCACTGATCGACAACCCTGCTTTCGCGAGCGCTGCGCGAGTGGCAGGCACTGGCCCGATGCCCATGATCTCAGGCTCGACACCGGCATAAGCCCAGCTCACGATCCGGCTCATCGGCTTCAGATCTTTTTGTTTGACAAACTCCTCACCCGCGATGACGAGCGCTGCCGCACCGTCGACGATGCCGGACGCATTTCCCGCCGTGACAAATCCATCTTGCGCAAACGCTGGTTTGAGTTTCGCGAGTCCTTCGAGCGTTGTCTCGGGTCTAGGATGATCGTCGTCAGTTACCTGAGTCGTTCCTTTGCGTGTCTTCACGTCTACCGCAACGATCTCTTCAGCGAAGACACCCGCATCTTTCGCGCGCTTCGCTTCCTGTTGCGATCGCAAAGCGTACTTGTCCTGCTCTTCACGCGATACTTCGAACTTGCGCGCGAGGTTCTCGGCAGTGCCGGCCATCGGCGTATTGCAGTAAGTGTCGAGTAACGCCACCATCAAACTGTCTTCGAGTTTTCCCTGTCCCAAGGCAAAGCCGGAACGCGCGCCACGAATAACGTGCGGGGCCTGCGACATCGACTCCATACCACCAACCAGACACGTGCGCGCTTCGCCAAGCTGAATCATGTGTGCGCCCGACACGATCGACTGAATGCCACTACCGCATAACCGATTCACTGTCAGCGCCGGCCGATCGAAGGGAACACCGGCCTTTAGTGCCACGTGACGAGCGCCATAAATCGCGTCGCCGGAAGTTTGTAATGCGTTACCGATCACCGTGTGATCGATTTCATCAGGCTGCACATGCGTGGCTTCCAAAGCGCCGCGCGCCGCCACTACCCCAAGATCGATTGCCGATACGTCTTTCAGCACGCCGACATATTCACCCATCGGCGTGCGTTTTCCACCCAGTATGAAAACGTCCTTACTCATTTCTGAATCCCCTGTTATGAAATCCGCTCCAATCGAAACCTTGAAGGCTAACAGAAGAAGGCGGTTTCACGCAAAGGCACAAAGTTCACGCGAAGGGCGCCAGGAAAACTTACTAAAACTTCGCGCCTTCGCGTGAACTTTGTGCCTTTGCGTGAAGCTTACTCTTCAATGATCACGACTGAAGCGGTGTTCCTGGAGATAACGGTGTAGTAATTCTTCGAGGAAGCCTTCGTAGGTGAACGTGGCGAGGTCGTAGGTGGGTCGAAGTTTATAAAGGATTGGTAGTGAAACTCTCCACGCCATCCATTGCCGCGGCACGTCGGATAGATCCCAACGGCGGCGCAGAAACGTTTCCACCACCTGAATCTCCGAGTCCGTCAAACTCGCCAAACTGGCGGTGAAGTCTACCGGTTTGAAAGATCGACGCAGCGCCGGATCGCTGACCGGCGTAGCAAAGACTTGCGAGAACTCGGGCGCTTCCGCTTCACGCTCGCGAACCACTACTGTGCCCGCCACCATGTCGCCGACACGCTGATCTCGAGTCGTCGAAAAAACGGAGATTAGTCCGATTGAGTAAAACGGCGCCGGCATCATATCCAACGTGCGCAGCAGGTTACGCACTGCCGCTTCCCAGAAAGTGATGGGCCGTCCATCTTCACGGAGAACACGCAGTTTCAACCAGCGCTTGCCCGGCGTTTGTCCACTCCAGGCCCATTCGAAGAAAGCGAAGTATCCTGCGAGGATCAAAAACAGCACAATGATCATCACCGCAACAACCCACTTCGGCGCGCTCGCTATAACACGTTCGATACTGGGAAAGCTCGTCAGTATCAAAGCGCTAAGACCAATAAGCCCGATAGCAAGTGCCTGGATCGCGTGGTCTATGGCACACGCGATAAAGCGGTTTCCGATCGACGCAAGCGCAAAGTGCAAAGGCACGCGCTCGGGCGTTTCGATGACCAGAATGTCTTCAGTTGTGAGTGTGGCTGACATAAAGCCATCCACAGATTACACAGACAGATTTAATCTGTATTTCTTTATCTGTGTAATCTGTGGTTAAGTTATTCACCCCTTACACGCACGAAGCGACGCTTCCCAACCTGGACCAGGAGCGATCGCTCCCCATTGAGATCAACTTCGAAATCACTCTGCGTTCGCCGCTCCCCTTCAACATAAACTCCGCCCTGCTCGATCATCCTGCGAGCTTCCGCCATAGATGAAACCATACCGAGCTCAACCAGCAGCTTCGGCAACTTCCAACTACCTGTCGCCAACATTCTCTCTTCGATAACATCAGGCGCCTGCTTGTTGCGAAACATCGCGTTGAACTCGTCTTCAGCTTTGCGTGCCTCGGCTTCGGAATAAAAATCAGCCACGATGCGTCTGGCCAGATCAGCTTTGACGTCGCGCGGGTTGCGATCACTTTCACGGAGCGAAGCGATTTCGGGCGCCGAAAGATCGGTACACAACTCCCAGTATCGCCACATTAGATCATCGGAGATCGACATCACCTTTCCGAAGATCTCCTGTGGCGGTTCGTTAATGCCGATGTAATTGCCCAAACTCTTCGACATCTTCTGCACGCCGTCAGTGCCTTCGAGCAGCGGCATGATCATCGCGACCTGCGAATCCTGGCCATACTCGCGTTGCAGGTTGCGGCCCATTAACAAGTTGAACTTCTGATCGGTGCCGCCGAGCTCTACGTCCGCTTCGAGTGCAACGGAGTCGTAAGCCATCACGAGTGGGTACATCACTTCGTGCAGCGCGAGCGGCCGATTCGTTTCGAGTCGTTGCTGAAAATCGTCGCGCTCGAGAATCTGCCTGACAGTCACGTGCGACGAAAGTCGAAGAAAACCCGCGGAGCCGAGCGTGTCCATCCAGCGTGAATTGAAGTCGATAACGGTCTTTTCGGGATCGAGCAGCTTGAAGATCTGTTGTTTGTAAGTCTCGGCGTTGGCGTTGATCTCTTCGCGCGTGAGTTGGGGCCGCGTCGCACTCTTGCCGGACGGATCGCCAATCATTCCGGTGAAGTCGCCGATGAGAAATATCGCTGTGTGTCCGAGTTCCTGGAAAGCGCGCAGCTTGCGGATCACGACTGTATGGCCCAGGTGAATGTCAGGGGCGGTGGGATCCGCGCCGAGTTTCACGCGCAAGGGCTTGCCGGTGGAGGCAGACTTCTCGAGTTTCGCGCGCAGCTCAGATTCGCGAATGGTCTCCACCGTGCCCTTACGGAGATAAGAAAGTTGTTCGTCGATATTCATCGGCGTCATCAACGCGATAGTAGCTCAACTATCAAAGGGTGCGCTATCCTCGTTTTATGGAAGAGATGAATCCGCTCAGCAACGTGCGTTTGGCGTTTATCGGGTGCGGCGTGATGGCCGAAGCAATCATTGCCGGACTGCTCCGCAAGAAACTGGTTGGCGCTGATCAGATCGCCGGCAGTCATCCGCGCCAGGCACGACGTGAAGAGCTGCACGTCAAGTACGGCATCGAGATGTTTGAACAGAACCGCGAGGCAGCGCTTGAAGCTACGCCGGTCGAACCGAACGGGGGTTCACTCGTGGTGTTGGCGGTGAAACCACAGCGCTTGCGTCGTGTGCTGGAAGAGTTGAAAGGATCGCTGATCAAGGAACAGCTCGTCGTGTCGGTAGTTGCGGGTGCGAGGATTGAGACAATTGCGGAAGAACTCTTGCACCCGTCGATTGTGCGCACCATGCCAAACACGCCGGCACAGATCGGCGAAGGTGTGACGGCGTGGACCGCGAGCGCCGACGTTACGGAGAAACAGGAGCGTCAGGTTTGCGCGATGCTCGATGCGCTCGGCAAGACAGTGCGCGTCGAGAACGAACACCAGATCGATATGGCGACAGCGCTGAGTGCTACTGGACCAACGTACATCTTCCTTGTGATGGAAGCGCTGATCGATGCGGGCGTACACATGGGATTCTCGAGACATGTGGCCCAGGAGTTAGTCCACCAGATGCTGCTCGGATCGGTTTTGTTTGCGAAGGAGTCGCATAAGCATCCGGCGGAGTTGCGGAACATGGTGACGTCGCCTGGCGGCACGTCGGCGGAAGCGATCTATCAGATGGAGAAGGGCAGTTTGCGGACGGTGTTGTCGAAGGCTGTGTGGGCGGCGTATCAGCGCGCGGAAGCGCTCGGTCTCAAGAAATAATTTAGCCGCGGATTAACACGGAAGCCACGGATTCCGGGTAGAGCTTGTGTTCCTGTTCGAGGATGCGCGCGGAGAGTGTTTCGACCGTATCGCCTTCCATCACCGGCACGGCGCGCTGGGCGATGATTGGACCACCGTCAAGCGTTTCATCAACAAAGTGAACCGTGCAGCCACTCACCTTCACACCATGCTCGAGTGCCTGTCGCTGCGCATCGAGTCCGGGAAAGGCTGGCAACAGGCTCGGATGGATGTTGAGAATCTTTCCTCGGAAGGCTTCGATGAAACACGGTGACAGAAGCCGCATGTATCCCGCGAGACAAACCAGATCCACCTGAAACTCAAGCAAGATTGAAATGATCTCGCGTTCGTGTTCCTCACGCGTGCGTCCGCGACGAGAAATCGCGCGTGTCTCGATACCACGCTCTTTTGCGAGTTCAAGCCCGCGAGCGTTCTCTTTGTCGCTGATGACCAGGGCAATCCCGGCGTTTGGAATTCTGCCGTCGTTAACAGCGTCGCTGAGCGCGAGCATGTTTGATCCGCGACCGGAAATCAAAATCGCGATCCTTTTCTTGCTCAGATCAGCACCTCACGATTGCCAGTCACTACTTCGCCGATCCTGTAACACGATTCGCCAAGATGACTCTTTATCATCGCGGCATCCGAGGGCGCACAAACGATCACCATCCCAACGCCCATGTTGAACGTCCGGTTCATCTCACTCTCGGAAACATTCCCGAGCCGCCGCAGTAACTCGAACAGCGGCGGTACGGGCCACGAACCTTTCTCAATCCGCACTGCCGTTTCTTCCGGCAGGATGCGTGGGATGTTGTCGGTCAGTCCCCCGCCGGTAATGTGGGCCAATCCTTTGATTACACCCTGATCGAGCAGACCCTCAAGCGGTTTCAAATAACTCAGATGCGGCAACAACAACGCCTGACCTGCCGTCATCCCCAGTTCATCAATGTGGGTGTTAGGCTTATAACCTGCCACTTCGAAAAACAGCTTACGCGCGAGCGAGTAGCCATTCGTGTGCAATCCGGCGGAAGGCAGCGCGAGCAAAACGTCACCGGAAGCGATCGTCTTACCATCTATGATCTTTTCACGATCAACCACACCGACAATAAAACCCGCGATGTCGTACTCGCCGTCCTGATAGAAACCGGGCATCTCAGCCGTCTCACCGCCAAGCAACACGCAACCATTTTCACGACAACCATTCGTCACGCCTTCGACGATGCTTGCCACAACTTCGGGCGACAACTTTCCCGTCGCGATGTAGTCCAAAAAGAAAAGCGGGCGCGCGCCCTGGACCAGAATGTCGTTGACGCAATGATTGACGAGATCGCGTCCGACTGTGTTGTGTACGCCGGTCGCGAACGCAATCTTCAGCTTCGTCCCGACTCCATCAGCCGACGCGACCAGTACGGGCTGTTTCAAATGCGGAAACGCGCCGTCAAACATTCCACCAAAACTACCGATCTCGGAAAGCGTACGTTCATTGAACGTGCGGCGTGCTAACTCTTTGATCCGATCGGTCGCGCGAGTCGCGGCGTCGATATCAACGCCCGCGTCGCTATATGAAATAGAAGATTTGTTCATTCTTTGATCAGATTCGTGTTCATCGGCGTGAATCCGCGGCTTCTGTCTTTTTAGGTTTGGGTGGGGGACCAAAGTCGCCATACGCGATGAAGCCTGAGCGTGACGAATCATCTTTCTGTGCGGTTCGCCCGGCCCACAGATCCTCGGTCGTTTCTTTCGCGGTCTTGATCGTCAGCTCGTCATTCTTGCCGCGCGTCGTGATCGTGATCTCACCCTGCAAATCCGTGCGATAGAGTTTGATATTCGCCGCCTTCAAACGATCGAGCACAGCCTGCGACGGATGTCCATAACGATTCCACGCGCCGCACGACACGATCGCCACCTCCGGTTTCACTCGATTCAGAAAATCTTGTGACGACGCATACTTCGATCCGTGATGCGAAACTTTCAGCACTCTCGTTTGTAGATCGAGATCCTTCGTCAATAGACGATGCTCGGTCTGATCTTCAGCATCGCCGGCCAACAACATCGAGAACGATCCGTAATCCAAACGGGCGACGATCGAATTCGCGTTCGCTTCGTTCCCGCCCGTGGTCATCTTGTCTTTCGTGAAGAACGGTTCCGAAGGCGCGAGGATCGTCAACAACGCACCGCCACCAAGATCCAGTTTCGTCCCCGGTTTTGCAGTCTCATAACGAGCGCCGCTCGCGCTCACGGCAGCTTTATAGTCGTCGTAGAACTGCATCAGCGAAGTCGATTTCGGCGATCTGCGATTCGCGGGCGATGGCTTCGGGGCCGGCTGCTTCTGTTTTGGCGTAGGTGTCGCTTGCGGCTGCGCGCTCGGCGATTGTCCGTTATCAATAACATTGAGAACCTTGACTGCCTTGAACACTTCAGTTGCGCCACCGATGTGATCCGGATGCGGATGCGTCGCGATGAAGTAGTCGAGCTGCTGAATGTTGTTACGCTTGAGCGCCTCAACGACAGCCTTGCCTTTGCTCGTGTCGCCGGCGTCTATGAGCACAGTCTTGCCGGCGGGTGAGGAGATGAGAATCGAATCACCGTTGATTGGACCAACATCAAGAATGCGAATAGTCAGTTCACCACCGGAAGCAGGCGGCGGCTGTGTGCGCCACCAGGGAAGGACATATTTCCAGCCGACAAAAGCGCCGGCCAGGGCGACTGCCAGAAGAACTGCAATTGCACAACCACAGCCTCGAGTAGCTCGTCCCAATCAGAAATCCTCCGGACGAGTATCGACCTGATTGGCCACACGTAAAACAGTCGGCACCACTGAATAATCGCCTTGAGCGTAAGCCTCGAAAGCAGCCTTGGCTTTCACCACTTCCCAAATCGACTCGTGAGAAACGACCTGTTCGACCATCATGGCTAGCCGGTCTCCATCTCTTGATTTGAACTTAAGCGGTGTTTTGAAAGTTATTGTTTTGGTGGCGTAAGCGGGAATTGAGAAGCCTTCCACGCGGTTAGCGATGATGTGAAGCTCGTTGTTCGAATTGATCGTCGCCAGCGAATATCTGAGACCGATCACTTTGAGTTCGGTGCTGTTGCCGAGCGCGAGCTTCAAAAAGAAACCTTTGTCGGATTTGATAAGCGACGCTTCGTGGACGCTCAGCGGAAGATCGAGAACCTGGAAAACCTCGACTGCCAGCTCTTCTGACTGATGTCTCACGCAAAGGCGCAAAGGCGCAAAGAGGCCGCTCAATTCTCTTTGCGCCTTTGCGTCTTTACGCGAGAATTCTTCCGCAGCAACAAAGGCCATCCCGATAAATATCAGCACTGCAAACTTGCGTAGCATTTCAGCTTTCCGCAATTACCGATTCATGCTCGCGTTCCCACATCGTCTCCGCTTCACGCGTGATCCGCGTGGGATACTTACCATTCCAACACGCAACACACGACTCATCCGGACTCATTCCCGAAGCCTCAATCATTCCTTCGAGCGACAAATACCCGAGCGAATCCGCCTCGATGTACTTTTCGATCTCTTCGATACTCTTCTGCGCCGCGATTAGTTCTAACTTGTCCGGCGTATCGACGCCGTAGTAACAAGGACTGATCGTTGGTGGACAACTAATCCGCACGTGAACCTCTTTCGCACCAGCCTCACGCACCATGCGCACGATCTTTTTCGACGTCGTGCCACGTACGATCGAGTCATCGATCAAAACCACGCGTTTCCCGTTGATCAGATCGCGCACCGGATTGAGCTTGATACGCACTCCAAACGAGCGGATCGATTGTCGCGGTTCGATGAACGTGCGACCAACGTAATGATTCCTCACCAGCCCAAAACGAAAGCTCAAACCACTCTCCGCCGAATAGCCAATCGCCGCCGCCACTCCCGAATCAGGCACCGGCACCACGATATCCGCATCGGCCGGCTGCTCGATCGCAAGCCTGCGGCCCATCTTGTGTCGTGACTCGTTGATCGACTTGCCATAGATCAACGAATCCGGCCGCGCAAAGTAAACATGCTCAAACAGACACATGGAATGCTTCTGCGGCGGCAACGCCTGTGACGATCGTAAACCATCCCGATCGATCACGATCATCTCGCCCGGCTCGACGTCACGCACGTACTGCGCATCGATCAAATCAAAGGCACACGTCTCTGACGCAACTACCCACGCATCGCCTAAACGTCCGAGGGCGAGCGGGCGAAAGCCGCGCGGGTCGCGAATCGCGATCAGTTCGTTCGGCGTGAGAAAGAGCATCGAAAACGCGCCTTCTGTGTCACTCAAAACCTTCGGTATCGCTTCGCGCACGGGAAGACGCGAACGCGCCACACCGTGAAGCACGACTTCCGTATCGGAAGTCGACGAAAAGATCGCGCCTTCACGTTCGAGTCGTAGTCGCTCTTCGCGTGCGAACGGAAGGTTTCCGTTGTGACAAACTGCGATCTGTCCGTGCTGGCAAGTGACGCAGAAAGGCTGCGCTTCGAGAATCGAGACTTCACCCGCCGTCGAATAGCGCACGTGACCAATCGCACTCGAGCCAACCAGCCGATCCATATGCGTTTGGTTGAACGCGTCACGAACGTGACCCATTTCGCGCTCGAATCGCAATTCAGCACCGTCGGAAGCGACAATGCCGCACGATTCCTGCCCGCGATGCTGAAGCGCGTACAAGCCAAGATACGTCATTCGCGACGCTTCAGAATGTCCGTAGATTCCGAAGACGCCACACTCTTCACGCAGTTTCGTGATTTCGATCATGACGTCGCGCATCATAACAAAGTTTCGTCACAGATGAACGCGGATGGACGCAGATTGGAATCAGCGTTTATGATTGTCCGGACATGCGCGTATATTCGTCAGGTTTGGTTATACTGATTTGCCTCTCCTTGTTTGCCAAAGCCGAGCCCCGGCCCAGTTACGCGCGTCCCGCAGCGCAGGTATATCGACGCTACTGCGTCTCTTGTCACGGCACGGATGGAAAGTCTAAAACTTCAAAAGGCAAGTACAGTCACGCGCGTGATCTTACTGACGCAGAGTGGCAGACTGATGTCAGCGACGAACGGATCTTCAACTCGATCACAAACGGCCGTAACGTGCGCGGCAACATGCCGCCGTTCGGGCGGAAACTCAAGGAAGACGAGATCAACTCCCTCGTCACCTTTGTTCGCGGACTGAAAGGATAACCGCAACCGCATTTCATGTTTTCCAAAACTCCATTCCGCGGTCTGCTGATCCTCGCCCTGCAAGTAGCCCTGATTGTCATGCTGGTTGGCGCCGGATGGGTTATCTACCGGCAACTTCCCGATGGCGCTACTGAAGCACGTTTGAGCCAGGGAACAACGACACTACAGATCTTCATTCGCCAACCGCCCGAGGGTGCTGGACCAGCGCTGGACGTGTCGGTGAGTCTTTATCCTGTCGATATCATTGCTGTGCGACATGAGTTCTTCACCGAGCCACGCCCGGGCAAGCCTTTTGAAACCTTTCTCAAGGAACGCATGAAGGGTCGCTCGCCAATCAACGCGCGTCTGGATAAACAAGGACAGGGCTCCGTGACACTCGCCCCCGGTAGTTGGTGGCTGCACGCGACGCTCTCCGGTGACGAACAGCTCGAGTGGCGTTTACCCGTAACGGTCACGGGTGCGAAACAGGTGATTGAGCTAACGCCGCAAAACGCCTACACGAGAAGCAAAACTTTTTAGCCACAAAAAGGCACATAAAGCATAAATTGATTTATTAATGGTTTTATGCATTTGTGCCTTTTTGTGGCTATGATTTAGACATGCTCGCTCTTCGCATCGAAAAGAAAAGCCTCTCTGTCAAGAATGTCGTGAAGCCTGATCAACCCGATGAGGCACTCGTCCGCGTGTTGCTCTCAGGCATTTGCAACACCGATCTGGAGATTGCTCGTGGCTATGCAGGGTTCAATGGGACCATCGGTCACGAATTCGTCGGTCTGGTTGAAGAGACGAGCGAAAGCAAGCTCGTTGGTCGTCGCGTTGTTGGGGAGATCAATGCCGGTTGCGGCCACTGTGATCTATGTCGCGGCGGCGATGCGAGACATTGCGCGTCACGCACGGTGCTCGGTATCGTCGGACGCGATGGCGCGCATGCAGAGTTTCTGCAACTACCTGCCGTCAACCTGTTGCCCGTGCCCGACAACATTCCCGACGAACATGCAGTGTTCACGGAACCACTCGCTGCTGCGTGCGGCGTGCTCGAGCGCGTAAAGATCTCTGATTCCGATCGCATCGCTGTCATTGGCGACGGCAAACTCGGATTACTTTGCGCGCAAGTCGTCGCTCTCACCGGCGCATCTGTCCTTCTGATTGGAAAACACTCTTCCAAGCTCCGCATCGCTGAACGTCGCGGTATCGAGACTGCGCGCCCTAAAGAGGTGACGAAACGAGCGCGACAGTTTGACGTGGTCGTCGAAGCGTCAGGCTCCGCCAGTGGTTTCGATCTCGCACTCGGACTACTTCGTCCGAGGGGTCAACTGGTTTTGAAGTCGACATTTCACGGGAAAACAGAATTCGAAGCATCGCGCATCGTGGTTGATGAGATTTCAATCGTCGGTTCGCGCTGTGGGCGATTCAGTCCCGCGCTCGATCTGTTGCAGCAGGACGCGATCGATGTCGACAGTCTCATCAGTGAAGAATATCCGCTCTCAAACGGTGTTCATGCGATGCGTCGCGCCGCCACGCGCGGCGTTCTCAAGGTCCTCCTGCGCCCCTAAATTATCTCTGCGGCCCTCTGCGGCCCTTTGCGTTCTCTGCGTTAAACTTCAATTTTCAACACAGAGACCGCAGAGGGCCGCAGAGAACCGCCGAGCCTCGGTTTTTTGCTCCTCGCCAACCCTTTCGCTATACTCTATCCCTTTCCCTGGGCATCTCGGTTTATGGAGAAGGTGGTGAATATGTTTGACGTTTCCCGAAACAGCACGGAACAGGAGCGGACAATTCTGCGAAAACTGCGCATCTGGATCGCAGCACTGGCAGTGGCATGCCTGGTTGCCGGAATTGGCATCGGCGCGATGCTGTCAGGCCGGACCGCAATAGCGCAGCCCGATATGCAGATCGCGCGCGCGCCTGAAGCGCTGTCGGCGTCATTTGCCGAGATTGCACGGCGTGTGGAACCGGCAGTAGTCAACATCGAAACCACCCAGGTGCAAGTCGAGCTCAGCGATAAGGACGAAGACAAGGAAGACCAGGATTCCGGCAATCAACTGCTGGACATGTTCCGCCGTCGCCAGCGGACTCCAAATCGCGGCATCGGCAGTGGGTTTATCGTGAGTCCTAAAGGTTACATCCTGACGAACTACCACGTGATTCAGGACGCCGCGCGAATCACAGTCGGACTGCAATCAGGTGAGAAGTATCGCGGCAATGTCGTCGGCTTCGATCCGGAAACTGACGTCGCCGTGCTCAAGATCGACCCCCCGAAGGATCTGCCGACGGTAACACTAGGTGATTCAAACGCCGCCCAGGTTGGTGATTGGGTGCTGGCGATGGGTTCGCCTTTCGGACTCGATCAAACTGTGACCGCCGGGATCATTTCGAAGAAAGAACGTGAGAGCCCGTTCTTCAACGTCTTCCAGCGTTTCCTGCAAACTGACGCTGCCATCAATCGTGGCAACAGTGGTGGACCACTCGTCAACATGCGCGGCGAAGTGATCGGCATGAACTCGCAGATCGCCACATCAACCGGCGACTACAACGGCATCGGCTTCGCACTGCCCGCTAACGAAACCAACTTCGTTTACAAACAACTCATCGCGCAAGGCAAAGTCAAACGCGGCTATCTCGGCATCACGCTCGAAACCGTGCACGATGAATACGCAAAAGTCTTCAGCCTGTCTGAAGCGCGTGGCGCGATCATTACGCAGGTAGCGCCAACTGAAAATAATGAGCAGCCGGTTCCAGCCGCTAAAGCGGGACTGCAAGCAGGCGACATCATCGTCGAGTTTGAAAATGCCCCAGTCGCGAATGCACAGGATCTGATTCAACGCGTTGCCAGCACACCCGTCGGCCAGCAGGTCACGGTCGGTTTCCTGCGCGACGTAAATGGAAAAATCGATAAGAAAAACGTCAGCGTCGTGTTGAGTGAACGACCGGTGGCGGTGACTGCGCGCGAGTGGGATGGACCACCCAAGCCGGCGCCGAAAACCGCGGACCCGCGCGGTAATGCATTGCATCTCGGCATCACGCTCGCGGAGTTGACGCCGCAATTGATGTCTGACAAGCACTTGAGCAACATTCAGGGTCTTTACGTCAAAGAGATCGATCCCAATGGCCTGGTAGCGGAACTTCGTATTCCGCCGACCGGCGCAGCGGCATTGATCGAAGGCGACGTGGTCAATCGCATCAATCGTACGCCCGTCACGACGCTCGCTGATTTCACGCGCGTGTTGAATAGTCTCAAACCAGGCGATCCGGTAGTTCTCAATGTGACGAGGACCGATCCGAGAAGTACCCGGCAAGTGCCGCTGATTGTTCAGTTCACTTATCAATGATGTCATTGCCGATTGCCAAGTGCCGATTGCCGATTTGAGGCTTTCGAAACCAAATTGGCAATCGGCAATCAAAAATCGGCAATATCCATATGGCTCAGGCAAAAAAGGCAATCTCAAAAACCAGCGGCAAACTGGCGGCGCGCAATGCTGCACGCGCGGCAGTTAAGACCTATCACAACTACATCAACGGCGAGTGGGTCGCCAGCCAGTCGGGCGAGATGTTTGAAAACATCAACCCGGCTGACAATCGCGACATCGTCGGACGCTTTCCACTCTCCAACAGCGACGACGTCAACGCAGCCGTGAACGCCGCGCAGGGCGCTTTCGATCGCTGGCGTAATACTCCCGCTCCGAAACGCGCTGAAATACTGTTTCGCCTCGGTCAAATCCTGGTCGACAACAAGGAACAGTTCACTGCCGACATGACGCGCGAGATGGGCAAGGTTTTGAAGGAAGCCGGCGGTGACGTTCAGGAAGCGATCGATTGCACTTACTACACCGCGGGCGAAGGTCGACGCCTGCACGGATTCACCACACCGGCCGAGATGCGCGACAAGTTTGCGATGTGTGTACGCCAGCCGGTTGGTCTCTGTGGTCTGATCACGCCGTGGAATTTTCCGATGGCGATCCCGTCCTGGAAACTTATCCCGGCACTCGTTTGCGGCAACACGGTCGTACTCAAACCCGCGGAAGACACGCCGCTCTCCACCTACAATCTCGTGAAGGCTTGTGAAGAGGCAGGCATTCCCGCAGGCGTTGTGAATCTCGTCACCGGTTACGGTGAAACTGTCGGCGCGGCGATGACCAATCATCCCGCGTTGCGCCTGATCTCGTTTACCGGGTCGACTGAGACCGGCCGCATCGTCGCCTCAGCTTGCGCCGAGCGAAACGCGATCTGTTCGCTCGAAATGGGCGGCAAGAACGCCATCATCGTGATGGACGATGCTGATATCGATTTAGCAGTTGAAGGCGCCATTTGGGGCGCCTTTGGTACGTCAGGGCAACGTTGCACTGCGTCGTCGCGCCTGGTGGTCCATAAGAAAGTCTACAAGCAGTTTGTGACGAAACTCGTCGAGCACGCGAAGGCAATGCGCGTCGGCAACGGCGCTGATCCGAAGACTGATGTTGGTCCAGTAATTAATAACGACGCCGTCGAGAAGATCATGAGTTACATCCGGATCGGACGTAACGACGACGGCGCGACGCTCGCTTGCGGCGGCAAACGTCTCTCGCGCGGCGACTACGCGAATGGCTTTTTCATCGAGCCAACAGTTTTCACTGACGCGTCGCCTGACATGCGTATCTCGCAGGAAGAGATATTCGGACCAGTCACGACCGTCATTCCAACAAACTCACTCGAAGAGGCGGTTCAGATCGCGAATGGAGTCCGCTACGGATTGTCTGCCGCCATCTACACTCAGAACGTAAATCGCGCCTTCAAAGCGATGAACGAGATGTACACCGGTATCTTCTATGTGAACGCCTCGACGATCGGCGCGGAAGTCCACCTGCCGTTCGGCGGCACAAAAGCCACCGGCAACGGTCATCGCGAAGCCGGCACCCAGGTGCTCGATATCTTTTCTGAGTGGAAGTCGATCTATGTTGACTTCAGTGGCAAGCTCCAACGCGCGCAGATCGATCAAGTCGAGTCGCCTCAATAAATCTTGAGCCACAAAACGGCACAAAAGGCATAAAAGTTTTTAAGCAAACTAATTTTGAGTCTTTTGTGCTTTTTGTGGCTCAAGAATTTATTCAAATAAGAATTCCGGAGAACACCTCGTGATTATTGGCTTGCCCAAAGAAATCAAAGACAACGAATATCGAGTCGGGCTCACGCCCGCCGGCGTACGCGCGCTCAAAGATGCGGGTCACGACGTCCGGGTTGAGACTAATGCCGGCGCCGGTTCCGGGTTTGAAGATTCACTCTACGAACGCGCGGGCGGCAGGATCGTCGCCTCGGCCGACGAAGTTTGGGCCAACGCCGACATGATTGTGAAAGTGAAAGAACCGATCGCGCCGGAGTATCCTCGCATGCGTGAGGGTCAACTGCTCTTCACGTATCTTCACCTCGCTCCGGATCGTGAACTGACCAAACAACTCATCGAACGCAAAGTCACCGGCATTGCTTACGAAACGATTACTGATCGTCGTGGCACGTTGCCATTGTTGACGCCGATGTCGGAAGTCGCTGGACGCATGGCGATCCAGGTTGGCGCGCACTATCTGGAAAAGATGGTTGGTGGACGAGGAATTCTGTTGGGAGGCGTGCCGGGTGTGCCGGCGGCGCGAGTCGTGATTATCGGTGGCGGAGTTGTTGGTACAAACGCGGCGAAGATCGCTGTGGGCATGGGCGCGCACGTTACCATCATCGACAATAATCTCGATCGACTGCGCGAGCTCGACGACATCTTCCTCTCGAAGATCTCGACGCTCGCTTCCAGCGCTTACATGATTCACGATGCAATCTCGCAAGCCGATCTGATCGTGGGCGCGGTGCTCGTGCCCGGTGCGGCGGCGCCAAAGCTCATCACACGCGAGATGCTGAAAGACGTTCCGAACGGAGCGGTCATCGTGGACGTCGCAGTGGACCAGGGCGGTTGCATTGAAACGTCACGCCCGACCACACATTCGGACCCCACCTACTACGTCGAAGGTGTGTTGCACTACTGCGTGGCGAACATGCCGGGCGCGGTGCCGCGCACTTCAACCTTCGCCTTGACGAACGCAACGCTGCCTTACGCTTTGAAGATCGCTAAGAAAGGTTTCTTTGAAGCGATTGCGAGCGATCCAGGTCTGAAAGAGGGCGTCAACACTTACACCGGTCACTGCACGTACGAAGCAGTCGCCTCCGCTCAGGGTATCCCCCACTCACCACTCGATTCTTTAATTTAGTAATCCGCGTCTATTCGTGTGAATCCGTAGCGAAGTTAGAAATCGTCGCCAGTAGATCTTCCGGTGAGACTGGCTTCGCCAGAAACGCGTCCACCTGCTCCGATTCGTCAGTAGTATTCCGCGGATCGAGCGCGCTCAGGAGGATTACCGGCAGGTGCGCGAGATGCTGGCTGTTCCTCACAAACCGACACAACTCGTATCCATCAAGATTCGGCATTAACGCATCCGTCAGTATCACATCGACCTGCGTCGCCAAGAGAGACTTCATCGCTTCCAAACCGTCGCCCGCCGAGATAACTGAGTAGCCCGCGCGTTGCAGTACGACTTCGAGGTAGCGTCGCAGCGCCGGGTCGTCCTCGACCAACAGGACACACTGCTGCGGCCCGGACGCATGCTCCGGGTGCAGTCCATTGCCATTTGACGTTTCGAGTTCGTCCAGTCCAATCATCGGCATTTTGGGGCTAAAAAGACTTTCGAGGCCGTGAGGGCTTCAGAAGGTCGCCGAGTCAAGGGTGACTCCGCCAGATGCAGATTAGACCGACCGCCGCGTGATTGTCAATGTTTTGTCTTGTTAAGTCCTGTTTTACGCACAGACGCAAAGTTGTTAAGGAAGACGCAAAGTAAAGACTTAGCGGTCTTGGGTCCTCCCTTTGCGCCTTTGCGTGAAACATTCCTCAATCGACAAAGGTCCGGTGCCAGAGTTCGAGGCCAAGTAGCTGAAAAACCTGTAGGTTATAGTCTTCGCGCCCGGAAAAGTTGGCCTCCACGACTCGCTTCACTTCCTCCGGACGGAAGATGCCCCGGCGGTTTACGGTTTCCTCAGACAACAGATCTCCAATCATCGGCCTGAGCGCGCCGCGAAGCCACGATCGGATCGGCGCTCCAAATCCCGCCTTCCGACGCCAGATGACCTCTTTCGGCAACACGCCTTCGAGCGCTCGCTTCAGCACGTATTTGCGCGTCAGCCCGCGGAGTTTTAGTCGCGGCGGCATGTGCGCCGCCATCTCGATCATCTCGCGATTGAGAAACGGCACACGGACCTCGAGATTCGCGGCCATCGATGTCTTGTCAGTCGTCAGCAAATTAAGACACGGGAGGAAGGTTTTTAGATCGACGTACAGGAGTTGATTCAACGGCGCCGCATTCGCAACACGCGCAAAGTAGCTGCGATGTGCGGCATAAGGATCGTGTTCACTCGTGAGCGAACGCCATTCGTCCGAGTAGAGTCGCTGCTTCATCTCATTGGTGAAGTAAGTACCGTAACCTAGATAGCGATCCTCGAAATCAAGCGCGGCACTGCGCGCAAACTTCTTCGCATTTCGAAGCGGCGCCGTGAACTTCCCCGGCAGACCACCCGGCAAGACGCCGGCAACAGTCTTCATTAACGGCCGGCGCAAAAGATTCGGCACCGGATCGAACGCCGACGCGATCTTCATTGCCATCTGTCGCGGATAGCCGGCGAACACCTCGTCGCCGCCCATGCCCGAGAGCATCACCGTCAGCGTCTCGCGCGCTGCATTCGAGATGAGATAACTCGGAATCGCCATGTCGATTGGCGGTTCCTCCATGTGATAGACCAGCTTCGGCAACAACTCGGCGACCGACGGTTTCAACATGATCTCGTGATAGTCAGTCTGCAACTGCTCGTTTACGCGGCGCGCCCACTGCACGTCGTCGGGGATGATGTCGTAACGCAGATCTTCGCTTTCGATGCCGGCTGTGTAGGTGCTGATCGGACGTCCATTGCTGTGACGGTCCATCATCGCGACGATGCCGGAAGAGTCGATGCCGCCGGAAAGAAACGATCCGAGAGGCACGTCGGCAACCATCTCCATTTTCACGACGCGGTCGAGCGTGTCGAGCACGCGTTCACGCCACCAGGTTTCGTCTTTGCTTTCGTCAATCTCGGTAAAGGAAACATCCCACCATTGTTTGAGTGCCACATCGTTATAGTGAAAGCGAAGCACGTGCGCAGGCGGGACTGTTTTGATATTGGCGAATAGCGTGTTTGGATCCGGTGACCAGAGAAAAGTCAGAAACTGATGAAGCGCTTCAGGGTTGAGTTCCGGTTTGACTAATCCGGTCGCGAGGATTGCTTTAATCTCTGAGCCAAAGACGAACGTTTGCTTCGCTGGAATGAATGCGTAATAGAGAGGCTTGATGCCGACGTGATCGCGCGCGAGAGTCAGCGTGCGTTCTTTGTTATCCCAAACGGCGAACGCAAACATGCCGTTGAGATGGTCCAACGCGTCCCAACTCCACTCGGAGATTGCTTCGAGCAAGACTTCAGCATCACTGTCGGTTTGAAACTCGTGTCCGCGAGAACGTAGTTGTTCACGCAGCTCGCGGTAGTTGTAGATCTCGCCGTTGAACGTGAGGACGTAGCGGCCATCATGCGAGAGCATCGGCTCATGCCCACAGGGCGACGTGTCGATAATCGCAAGCCGGCGATGGCCCAAACACGCACGCCGCCCGGATGCATCGATCGAGTCCGAAACCCAAACACCCTGATCGTCACGCCCGCGATGCTCGATCGTATCGAGCATCGGCCCGATCAACCGCTCAGGCTCGAAGCTAATAATCCCCGCGATCCCACACATTGTTTTTCAGCCACAGAAAGGCACAAAAGACACACAAACAAACTTCTCATTCCGTTTTGTGTTTTTTGTGCCTTTTTCTGGCAACTTAAAT
>Ga0207708_10000092_pt1 | contig 70135 bp, 65 predicted proteins | sample KBSK5101metaG_FD_184340 | JGI IMG/M metagenome (GOLD analysis project Ga0207708, IMG submission 184340) | Corn, switchgrass and miscanthus rhizosphere microbial communities from Kellogg Biological Station, Michigan, USA - KBS K5-10-1 metaG... | ecosystem: Host-associated > Plants > Roots >... | reverse complement strand
CGTTCCCATCCCGAACACGGAAGTTAAGCCTGCTGGAGCCGATGGTACTGCGCGGGAAACTGCGTGGGAGAGTAGGAAGTCGCCGGGATTATTTAACACGAGCCCGCGAGAGCATTAGTTCTCGCGGGCTTTTTCGTGTCCGCCCCCAGGCGTAATATGTATCGCCGCTCACATTTCTAAACTGGAGTGTTCCGATGGACGATCCTAAACAATCCCAACCAGCAAATGACCAAACGGACACGGCCGCGAAAACCCAAAAACTTCCGCGCCTTTCTGACTCTGTGGACCAGGAAAGAGAAGCAGCCTTTGAAGAGGGGCAGAAAAGAATTCTCCAGCTGATCGACGACAATGCCCCACTTGCTGAAATACTGGAGAGCCTTGTGCTACTAATCGAAGCGCAAACGCCCGAGATGCTTTGCTCTGTTCTGCTGTTGAGTGCAGATGGCAATCATATCGTACACGGAGCGGCGCCAAATCTTCCCGAGCAATACGTCAAAGCCGTCAATGGCGCTCCGATTGGACCAAAACATGGCTCATGCGGCACAGCGATGTATCGCGGAGAGCCTGTCGTTGTTACTGATATATTTTCGGATCCACTCTGGGACGACTATCGAGATCTCGCCACCGGCACCGGCCTGCGCGCCTGCTGGTCAACGCCGATCATGTCGCGACGCGGCAAGGTGCTGGGTTCATTCGCGATGTATTACCGGCAGCCCCAGGCTCCGACTGGTAGTGAGGCACATCTAACAAAAGTCGCCACAAATCTTGCCGCGCAGGCGATTGAGCATCACGCACAACAGCGCCCCTGAGCAGGTGTGCAACGGCGATCTCGCTCCCACGCTGTCAAAATTTTGCTTCACACCATCGCACGCGCTGTTTAGTATCTAGCGCGTGAAACTGACACGACGGACGTTCATAAGCGCACTGGCATCAAGTGCATCTCTCCTCGTATCACGAGTCAAACCTGCATCACCCACAACGAACCCCGCGCCGGAACGTCGTCCAAACTTCGTCTTCGTTCTTGCCGACGATTTAGGGTGGGGCGATCTCAGTTGTTACGGCCGCCCTGATTATCAAACTCCTAATTTGGATCGACTTGCTTCACAAGGCGTAAGGTTTACCAATGCGTATTCTGCGTCAGCAGTCTGTACGCCGACACGCTGCGCATTCTTCACCGGTCGCTATCCCGCGCGCGTGAAGATTGGGTTAATTGAACCACTCCCTGCGACTAATCATCTCGTCGGTTTGGATCCGGATCACCCAACGGTGGCTTCGCTCCTCAAGGGGAGCGGGTACAGTACGGCTTTGATCGGAAAATGGCATCTCGGTTTTCGTCCGGAGTGGGGACCGAACGCTCACGGTTTCGACGAGTTCTTTGGAATACTTGCCGGCGCCGCCGATTACCACCTTCATAAGAACGGTTTGGGCCAGCCTGACCTGTACGAGAATCTCACTCCTGTCGAGCGCAACGGCTATCTGACAGATCTGTTGACTGACCGCGCGGTGAATTACATTAGCCGGCGTCATATCGCGCCGTTCTATTTGAGTCTGCACTATACAGCTCCGCATTGGCCCTGGCAGGATCGCAAAGGCGGTGAGCGCGTCGGCTTCACCGATAAAACAATCGAGCCAATAACCATGGGAACCGGTGGCTCACTCAAAATCTATGCTGAAATGATGCGTAGCCTCGACGACGGTGTGGGCCGTGTGATGCAAGCATTGAAAGTTGCCGGCCTGGACAGAAATACGTTCGTAATTTTCACGAGCGACAACGGCGGCGAGCGATTCTCGTATGAATGGCCATTCAGTGGTGAAAAGGGCGAGCTAAGGGAAGGTGGTATTCGTGTGCCGGCAATCATTCGACGGCCGGGCGTAGTGCCCGCGTCCGGCGTGACTTCACAGATGGCCATCACGATGGACTGGACGGCGACGATTCTTGCTGCAACCAACACACAACCCGCAAATGGTTACCCTCTTGACGGCATCGATCTAATGCCAATCGTTACGCGTGCAGCTCCCGTCAGCGAGCGGACTTTCTTCTGGCGGATAGGACAGCAGGACGCCGTTCGTCAGGGGCGCTGGAAGTACTTTCGAGATGGTGCACAGCGTAAGTTATTTGATTTGTCAGTAGACGAACGCGAGCAGGCAGACTTTTCTACGAGGAACAGCGATGTGCTCGAGCGCCTGTCAAGCGAGTTTGCGAAGTGGGATCGGCAAATGTTGCCTCGTCTGACGCGCAATTGAGTTTCCAGCCAAAGATTGGCTTTTGTTACCGTTTTAGGTCAAGATTACGCGTATCAGATATGAAGACGGCGATCTGGATTAAACGGCTCGGTTTTTGGGGCTTCCTTTTCTTTCTGGTGAAGGGATTGCTCTGGCTGATCGTTCCGGCGCTGGCAGTCTATCTGGCAAATTAATCCACAGATTACGCCGATTAGACGAACTGAATGAAAAGCGTCAATAGAGTCTACGCTGTTGTTGTCCTCTGTCTGCTTGTCTCCATCAGTTCGTATGCGCAGAAGTCTGCCTCACTGCCGCGCAGCAGCCCCGAGCAACAGGGAATCGCTTCCGCCGACCTGCTCGCCTTTGTCGAAGCAGCCGACAAGGAGATCGACGCCATGAACAGCTTCATGCTCGTCAGACACGGGCATGTGGTAACGGAAGGCTGGTGGGCTCCCTACGACATCTACACGCCTCACATGCTCTATTCGTTGAGCAAGAGTTTCACTTCAACCGCAGTCGGTCTTGCCGTTGCTGAACGAAAGCTGAGTCTCGACGATCCGGTGCTCAAGTTTTTTCCTGACGAAGCGCCGCCTGATCCATCGCCTAACCTCCGCGCGATGCGTGTCCGCGATCTGCTGCGCATGAATACCGGCAACCAGACTGAAGCCCCGATTCGTGTCAATTTTCCGGAGCTGCAAACCGAACCCTGGGTGAAAACATTTCTCACGCACGCCGTACCATTCAAACCAGGCACGCACTTTCTTTATAACTCGCCGGCAACGTACATGCTCTCCGCGATTGTTCAAAAGGTAACCGGCGTGACGGTGCTCGAGTATTTGCGACCAAGACTCTTCCAACCGCTCGGATTCAAAGATCCTGCCTGGGTCAGCAGTCCGCAGGGAATATCAGCCGGCGCGTATGGTTTGTCAGTGCGCACAGAAGAGATCGCGCGCTTCGGCGAACTCTATCTTCGCCGTGGCATGTGGAACGGCAAGCAATTGATCCCGGCGAGCTGGGTTCAACAAGCGACTGCGATGCAAACCTCAACCGGTTCGGCGCCGGCAAGCGATTGGGATCAGGGTTATGGCTATCAATTCTGGCGTTCACGTCACAACTCTTTCCGCGGCGATGGAGCGTTCGGGCAGTACTGCCTCGTGATTCCCGAACTCGACGCCGTGGTTGCGATAACCAGCGGCGTTCGTAACATGCAACAAGTCATGAATCTAGTTTGGGAAAAGCTTCTTCCGGCGATGAAGCCCGGACGCCTACCTGAGAATCCGGCAGCTCGACACAAGCTTGAAGCCCGACTGGCAGCCCTAAAAGTCAAATTCCCGAGCGGCTCGGCTTCGTCTCCGCTGTCGTCGAGTGTTTCGGGTAAGTGGTTCGAGTTTTCGGAAAACGATCGTGGCGTTAAAGCAGTATCTTTCGATTTCAACTCGACTGCGCCGGCTCTCATCGTGCGCACCGCCGCCGGCGAAACACGGATGACGATTGCGGCAGACACATGGTCCAGGGGCCGCGGTCTTTTCACTAACGGCGTCGAGCACATCCTCAGCGTTCCGGCAAATCCGTTAGCTGCCACCAGTGGCGCCTGGACTTCGCCAGACACCTTCACCGTAAAGATCGTCCTCTACGAAACGCCTTTCTATTCGACGCTCAATTTCAAGTTCGCCGGAGATCGCTTGCTGATCGACTCGGAGCACAACGTTTCTTTTGGACCAACCAAACTTCCGCAACTTATTGGTCAGGCCCGCGCGAGCGAGTAGGAGTTTCACGCAAAAACGCAAAGTTAACACAAAGCCGCAAAGAATCATGAACCTTCCTTTGCGGCTTTGCGTAACCTTTGCACCTTTGCGTGAAACCGCTTGTCATACAATCTCGCCGCTCGAACGACTAATACTCAGAACACGCGGATGGAGATCACGGAGCTAAAAGCAGAACTCGAAAAACTTCATCCGGCCAGTTTTGGCTGGGCGCTTAGTTGTTGCCGGCGCAACCCCGCCGAAGCTGAGGAAGTCTTGCAGACGGTTTATTTGAAGATCCTGCAAGGGAAGGCGATTTATCGCGGCGAGTCGAAACTGCAGACATGGCTGTTCGCGGTGATTCGGAAAACGGCGATCAGCGAGCACCGCAAACAGTGGTTACGCACGCTCATTTCGATCCCCGCCAAAACTTCGGATGTTCACAGTGAAATCGAATTAGACTTCGAGCGATCCGAAATGCAGCAGCGATTCCAGCAAGCCCTGGCGCAATTGCCGGCGCGCCAGCGTGAGACGTTGCACCTCGTGTTCTACCAGGATTTGAGTTTGAGCGAAGCAGCGGAGGTCATGAATATCTCGGTTGGCAGTGCGCGCCGCCACTATGAACGTGGCAAGAAACATCTGCGCGCGACACTGGATCGAGAAGGAGTCGAGTATGGAATTGGATGGAACCGAAAAGAGAATTCAAGCGCTATTCTCTGAACTGTCTCTCGAAGATCGCCGTCGCGTACCGCGCTTCGAGAAGCTCTGGACGCAGACCACACGTCCGGCGCCAGTCTTCAGACGATCATGGGCCGTGACCGCAGCGGTCGTTGTCATTGTCGCGGTGAGTTCGTTCGCCCTATTGTCCAGGCAAGACCAAACCGTGCTCAACATCGCGCCACTCGAGATCCCAACACCGGCATCACCACAACTCGCGTCGATCGTCGAACCTCCCCGGCCGCAACAGCTACATCGAAAGAAAACTATCCGGCAACGCAGCGTTTTAAGTGAAGCCGCGCTGCTCTCGCGCTGGCAATCACCAACTCAGAACTTCATGCAATCGCCCAGCAGCGTGAGTTTCAATTCTCTGCCACAACTGAACCAGTCCGCCAAAGATCTCGAATCGTTTTTACCGAAGAAGGAGTTAAACCAATGAAAGCAATCATCGCCTTTGTATTTACTTTCACATTCCTGGTCGCAACGGCCGTTGCACAAGAACCAGGCCGGCCGCCGCAGTCGCCGCATCCGCCGGACATGCCGAGCGGCGCTGACAATATTCCGAATCACCCGCATCCGCCGCCTAATCCGGATCCGTTGGCCCATCTCATGTTTCCGCCGGACATGATCATGGCTCACGCGCGCCAGCTCAATCTCACTGACGAACAAAGGACATTCATGCGCAGCGAGATTCAGAAGACAACGGCGTCTTTTCAGGATCTACAATGGAAGCTTCAGGACCAGATGGAACTGTTACAGGAGACGATGAAGTCGACTTCAGTGAACGAGCAACAGGCGTTGGCCCAACTGGATAAAGTGCTCGACATCGAACGCGAGATCAAACGTTTGCACATCGGCCTGGCAGTGCGTCTCAAGAACCGGCTGACTCCGGAACAACAGGAGCAACTGCATAAAATGCGAATGGACCACCGTCCGGAGATGCCTGATGGCCCTGAAAATTGAATACGCCGAAGGCGTGCGCTAATTTCAGCCCATGGTTGGAGCGCAGCGACAACCATGGGTTTTGGTCCATCAAATCTTCGATTAACCCTGAAAGGGTTCGACCCGAGAGGAACCCCTTCAGGGTTTTAACGCATTTCTTGTAATTGGCCCCCGGGGTTCTCACTACGTTCGAACCCCGGGCTGAAATTAGCCAACGCCTTCGGCGTATACTTCGTGATTTCAACTGAGCATTAAAATGAAACAAGTCAGGAGCTTGCTCTTTACTGAAGCGCGCTATTTTGAAGCGCGGCCTGCTTGAGTCTCGGGTCTTTCGCCCACGCCTTCCCCGAAACAAACGAGACCTTGTCGTACACGAGCACGATCGTTCCCTTTGGCAACAAGTCGCTCACTGCGTGAGCCGCAAACATCGGAATGCGAATACAACCATGACTCGCCGGCTGATTCGGCACGCTCAAATATCCATGAATCGCCACGCCGCCGGTGATGTAGTTGGCGTAATAGACCGATCCGAGTTGTCCGTTTTCCCAACCGTAAGTCTTGTCGTAAACAACAAAGCGGCCGCGCGGCGTGTAGGCAATGCTCATCTGCCCCTCGTCCATAAAGTCCTTACCGTTTCCGGTCGAGACCGGCAGCACTCTCACGCTGTCGTCGTCCTTAACAAGCAGCAACACCTGCCGGTCAACATCGACTTCCACATGCTCGTATCCAGTGTCTCTTGGCTTTGGACCACTGGCGTTACGAATCGCCTCGAGCTCTGCGATAGTTAGCTTGCCAATCTCACGTCCTTCCCATTTCTGAAACGCGATCAACGCCGCGCGCGTCCCGTCATCAAGTCGCCCATCAATCGGACCAGTCCAGTAACCCAATTCCGCCAGCCGCCGTTCCGTCTCTTTTATTTGTGCGACACTCAACGGCGCACGTCTCTTCTGCTGCGCGCTCGAAGCCGCCGGTAACAAAACCAACAGTAGACAAATTGTAACGAGCACCTTCACGCAACGGCCTTTCGACGAAACTGGCGCAGCCCAAGGATCAACAACAGCGAATCAAAAAACAGCAGCGCCAATAGCACTGCCAACATTGGTAGATGCGGAGACTGCGGCACGAGTGTGCCGCGCAATCCCTCACTCGCGTACACGAGCGGATTTATCAGCACGGCTTTCTGAAGAATCGGAAAGTTTGCGAGCGCACTCCACGGATAATACGCACAACCAAAGAAGATCATCGGCGTCAGTACCAGGCTGAACATCAGTCCGATCTGATTCTGACCGACGCTACAGCCGAGCGCCAGCCCGCCACACGCAGAGAAGAGCGCCACGAGTAAAGTAACACCTACAAACGGCAACGGCGACGATAGATGAATGTCAACCGGCCGCAACAACAACCACGCTGCCGGTATCACTGCGAGTCCGGCAACGATTGCCTGCGCGGCGCCGAAGCACACTTTCTCGATTGCTAACCAGTGATTCTCAATCGGCGCGAGCAGGCGATCCTCGATCTCGTGCGTAAACTGAAACTCACCAATCAAAGGCATCGCCACCGCCCAAACACCCGTGAAGACCATGCTGATCGCCATGATACCCGGCAGCAAAAGACTCTTGTACTCGGGGCGCATGTAGCCGCTGCTCACCATGACGCGCCCAAAGATAAAGACGAACATCATCGGTTGCAGAAAGGTTTGCAGCAGCAGTTGCACGATGTTGCGCCGCGCCACGTGAGCATCACGCGCAAGCAGAGCGAGAAAAGTTTTCCAGTTCATCGATGCCTCAAGATCGTTATATGCCTTTTGTGCCTTTTTGTGGCTTCATTCGCGCAAGCTCCGTCCGGTGTGATGCAGAAAGAGGTTCTCGAGGCTCGGCTCCGAGATGTGTACGTCCGACAACTCGACTGACGACGCCACCGCGAGATTCGCGATTTCGGAAACGAGTGGGCCACCGCGATCAGCGTACACGTCGACGCCGTTCTCGTCACCAGCGTCAGTTTGAACGCGCACCTCGCGGACACCATTCAACGTCTTGAGGCGTTCGAGCAGGTCAGGCGAGTCTGCGCCGAAGCGCACGCGCAACAGATAACCTCCGGGAACCGACGCTTTCAACTCTGCGGGCGTGCCCAATGCGATGTTGCGTCCGTGATCGATGATGGCGAGTCGTTGGCACAAAGCGTCAGCCTCTTCCATGTTGTGAGTCGTCAGCAGAATCGTCTTACCACTTTGATTGTATTCACGAATGATCTCCCACAGCAGCAGACGCGTCTGCGGATCGAGGCCGGCGCTCGGCTCGTCGAGAAAGAGCACCTGCGGATCGTGCATCATCGCGCGCGCGATCGAGAGACGTTGCATCATGCCGCCTGAGAACCCGCGCACCATCTGGTCCGAGCGATCGCTCAATTTGAAACGATCGAGCAACTGATTGGCGCGAGCGGATCGGGTGCGTGAGTCGAGACCGAAGTAAGCGCCGTGATAGAGCAGGATTTCGCGCGCGGTGAGTGAGAAGTCTAGATTTGGACGTTGCGCAACGACGCCGATGAGTCGCTTCACCTCGACTTGCTGCGCCCATACGTCGTAGTCGCCGATCCATGCCTGACCATTTGTCGGTCGCACGCGTGTGGTCAGAATGCCGACAGTCGTCGACTTGCCGGCGCCGTTTGGACCAAGCAGCCCGAATATCTCTCCCCCCTGGACGTTGAGTGATAGACCATCCAGCGCCACAACCTCGCGCGCGGGCTGTTTATTCTTGCGACGTGTGCCAAACCCACCACCCGCGCCGAGCGGCGGCGGCGTTGAATAGATCTTGCGGAGGTCGCGTGTTCGTATACCGGCTGGCATGGTCCCCCATTCTAAAGAATCCGCGCCCATTTGCGTTAATCCGCGGCTGGTTGAACTTTCTGGCACTTCGCACAAAAGTAAACTATGCGTGTGCGTTCCTCTTCGTCTTCCTGAGTCTGAATCGTCCTTTGCCTGAGTTGGCGAATCTTCTCGCCGCAACGCAAACACGGCAGGTTAGTGCGGCGAAAGACGAGGTGACGCGTGCCGTATTCGCGGCCCGGTACGTACACCAGCGACGGATCGCTCGCCATTCGTTTCCGATCCTCTTCAGCCGCCGTTGCTCCACGCTTGTACGCGTCTCGCGCGAGGGCCGGAACCGTTTTTGACAAACAACTCAGGTTGCGCTGCGTGAGGTCGCCGACATTCCGCCATGGATTCAACTTGCAGTTGAAGAGCACTTCCGCGCGCAGATAGTTTCCGAGTCCCGCGACTATGCGCTGGTTCAATAGCGCGGCTCCAATCGTCTCATCATCGTGTTCATGTAGTCGACGCAAAAACTCCGCGCGCTTGAATGGACCATGATACGGCAACGCATCGGGACCAAGCGTATTGAGGATCTCGATCTTATCGTAAGGATCACCTTCACCAACGTTGAAGATCGGCGCTGAGAGAAGGATCGCAGCGGCGCCTTCCACGACGATGCGAGCGCGTTCGCGTCTGTCCTTTTCCGGCAACTCGATCGGTTTTGATTTGCGGCGACCTGTGGTTGGTCCAAACGTCTGCCAGCGACCCCACATCATGAGATGTGAGTGAAAGAAGAAGTCGCCTTCGATATAACCCAGCAGGTGCTTGCCATGCGAGACGACGCGTTCAACTCGTCGGCCGGTGAGGCGCGGTTCGTTATCCTGCAACCACTTTCGCGCCTCTTTGGTTCGCGCTTGCAACGAAACAATGGTGCGCCCGGTTAACACCGCGTCGAGCGCATCTGCGTACTTTCTAACCTCCGGACCTTCTGGCATCCTCAGGAAATCAACCCGCGTGATCTAAGCCGGCCAAAGACAAGCTCATTCAAATGTAATTGTAGGCTTCGCTCCCGGCACGACAACGCCACCGCGATCGCCCGGTGTGATCGAACCGTAACGCTCGGCGTAGACTTCCGGCAGCGGGCGTGCATTCATCGGCGCCAGCCATAAGCGCAACAGGTGACGTTTGCGATCGGGCTCCGGGTAATCCTCGAACGCCGTGCGATCGTGAAGGATTGTGTGATTGTGTACGAGCTGAATATCGCCCGGTTGCAATTCCATCATCAGGTTTAGTTGCGGATCGTTTGCGAGTTCGTCGAGCAAGTCGAGCGCCTCGATCTGGAGCGGTGTTAGCGGCGGAACGCCGGGAAAGCGTCGAGCTGATTCTATGTATTGCCGCTGATAGATCGTGGAGACAAGGCCTTCGTGGTAGTTGAACACCGGAATAGTGAAATACGGCTTGCCACCTTCGGGAACCTCACCGCGTCTGTCGGTCTCGATCGGCTCCATCAGGACTTTGAGCAGGTCGGGCCTGCGACGTCGCATCTCGTTGAAGATCGTTGTAGACGACACGAGGCTTGACAACCCTCCTGACTTCGCCGTTCGCAAGCACATCAGTCCAACTACGTCGCAAGAATCCGTGTGGTGCGTCTGACGTTCGCGTGTCTGATAGATTCTTGTATTCGGATCATCGCTCGACCGCCCGAGGTCCCTGACATGCCCGAGTAAATGCCCGTCCGCATTCTGCATCCGCAAGTTGCCGAGCTTCGCGCCAATCGTAAGAAACGCCGTCGCCGCCTCCCGCCTGGTCCAACGCCCGATCGGCAGCCCCCGTATCAGCACAAACCCACGCCCATCGAGCACTTCATCGAGCATTCGCTGCAACCGCGGTTCGAGAGTTGGAAGCTGAACGTCCTTCGCGTCGAGTGCTCGCTCGACTTCGCCAATCTCCGCATCAGTCAGGCGCTCGAGCCAACTATCGCTCGTCGACAGGTCCGTCCCATACCACGCCGAGCGATCTCGAATCTCGTTTGGTAGAGTGATTTGGAAAGAGGCAATATCAGTGCTCATCGCCTGAATCTATAACACATTCCTCAGGTGCATTGTATGATTACCTCAACTATGAACCGGGCGAGCATTGCAGTGTTCCTGTGTCTGTTGGTCGAAAACCCGCATGGCTGGTTCGAACCACATTACCTGAACAAAGCGCTCACGAAGGTGCGGAATAACGGTTGCCGCGTTCAGGAGCGATAGGCTTTTTTGAACAATTCTTGTAGTTCGACGAGCCCTGACCAGGGCTTGGGCGGAGGCAGAGTGTGGTCCGCCGACTTAAAGGCGACGAATAGCTCTCACCGTCAAGTCGCCATGTCTGTAGCCACGTTTTGGCGAGCGTAATCTGTTCTAAGTCCAACCAGCCAATGCAGAAGGCTTGTTCATGTATGAGATCTTAACGCATTGGTAGCCGGTGGGGAGTTCCGGCTACTGATTACTCGCGAAGTAGTTCGTTCTCGAGTACCGCGATCTGAGCGTCAACCATGCCGCAGAAGTTCAACTCGCCACAGCGAGTAAAGGCAAGGTGCTTCGCCGTGTTCGCAAGCACTTCAGGATGCGTCGAGTTTTGAATCTTTCCCATGAGAACAAACAGCGCCGCCGTAGTTTCATCGCCGGCCCGGCAGATTATTTCCGCCAATGCGGCGATCTTTTCATCTTCGTCGGTTTCCAGATTTTGCCGGAGGTCGAAGACATCTTCGCCGGCATCTGCACGCCGCACGAGTTCCGCGAGCCAGGGATCGTTCGTCTTCAAAGCGCAACGGATAATCGCACGAGTCTGAGCGTCGATCGACTTGTCGTTTAAGACAGCCTGCGCTCTCTGTTTGAGAGCATCGACGATTGTTGCGGTCCTGGTTGTTCGAGTTGGGTGAGGTGTGTGTTCGCGCACGCTTGCGCTACTATGATTGGCCATGGTCTTCATCCTTTCTCTAGAAGGTTGAGGATCTAGGGCTGACTTCGTGTTTACGGCACAAGTCGGCCCGCTTCGTCTTGGATGGGTACCCGCACTATACCGCCGCGATTTTCGCCTGTCACTATCTATTTGAAATAGCGTTTGATCTCAGAACCGATCCACTCCCCAACAGGTACAGATACGCCGTTGCCGACCATCCGATACGCATCATTCACGCCGCCAGCGAACGTGAATGTGTCGGGCACACCTTGTAATCGCGCATACTCTCTAACCGTATACGGTCTCACGCCGCGCGGGAATCGCGCATCGGCAACGAGTCTCGTACTCAAGTCTTTGGAGTAGTGCGCAACGCACGTTGGTGCGATGTCGCCGCGTTTGGGATCGCTGATTATTGGTTTGTCGCGATACTTACCGGCGAGACGTCTGTTCACATAATCAGGAATGTGTGGAGTTGGCTCCGGCTCCAAGATCTCAGCAAGAGTGACTGCTCTTTTTGCCGTTGGTTCTCGCCACGCGAAGTTCCTTCGACTGCCGATTATGATTAGCCTGTCTCGCTTTTGCGGTAACCACGTCGAGGTCTTAACCGGGCAGGCAACGTGCACATAATAGTCTGGCAACTTCGTCATCGCTTCCATCACTACTGGAAACTTCTTCATCCCCGGAACATTCTCCACCACATACAACTCGGGCCTTCGTATTGCGACGTGACGGAAGAAATGCAGAAACAAATCGTCTCCAGTGCGCACACCATGAATATCTCCAATCGGTGAATACTTGGTGCAAGGATAGGTGGCGACCATGACATGACAGTCTTTGTCGGTTAATACGAGCTTCTTGGTGATATCGCACTGGACGACTTCGTGCGAGAAGTTCCGCCGCATTGTTTCGCAACAGACGGTGTCGATCTCAAAGCTTTGCTGCAGCGTTAGACCACCTGCTTTAAGCCCGATATCCATTAGGCCAGCCCCGGAGAAATAAGTGTTGGTCAGTATTGAAGACATTCGAAGAGTGTACCCTGGGGATTTTCGGTTTATCTTGTGTAAACCGAATGCTCACATCTTGTCAGACTCTAGACAGCTAATGTTTTCCTCATTATTCTTCAGAACAGTCACAGATTCTTTCTTGAGTGGCAAAGCCACTGAGCTCGATCCCCTAAGGTCTGACGCATGACAAAAGCTAAAAGCGTGCAGTGGACTCGCGAGCATTTCCTCATCGCGCTCAACCTTTACTACAAACTGCCATTCGGTAGATACGATCGTAGGAATCGGGTTGTTATCGATGTTGCATCCAGAATGGGACGGACGCCCAGCAGTCTAGCTATGAAACTGAGTAATTTCGCTTCTCTGGATCCTATACATAGAGCCCGCGGAGTAAAGGGCCTATCTGGGGCTACGAAACAAGATCGAATTATGTGGGCAGAGTTTCAATCTCAGATAGAAACGCTTGGAGTTGAGAGTGAACAGTTACTCCATGACTTGTATACCGACGATAACCAGGAAGAAGTTGATTTCTTAGAACGTGGCAATGTGAGATTAGAACGTAGTCATGTGCTTATTGCTCCCACGGGAGCAACTGAGGCTGTAGCAGTTGTCAAGGTGAGACGTGGACAGCAGTTCTTTCGACAGACAGTATTGAATGCTTACGGTGTTCGCTGTTGCATTACTGGAATAAATGTTCCTAGGTTACTCGTTGCCAGTCATATCAAGCCTTGGCGTGATTTTCCTAATGAACGTCTTGAACCGAGAAACGGTCTTTGCCTGTCGAGTTTGCACGACGCTGCATTTGACGCCGGTCTCACCACGTTGGACGAACACCTAAAACTAGTCTTGAGTAGACGGTTGAAGGACTATTTTCCTCAAGCTGCGCTAGAACAGAGTTTTGTTCAGTACGAGGGTAAGTCAATTCGGAAGCCGAATAAGATAGCAGATCCCGATCCAACATTGCTCGAATATCATCGTGAGATAATTTTCAAAGATCGGTAAGTGGAGATCTATTAAATCTCGCCTTTTCGTTCTGTTTGGGAGAGTAGAAAGTTGCAAGGCGCTCGAAAGCCCGCGAAAGCGTAGCTCTCGCGGGCCGTTTGCCGAGGTAATGTGCGACTCTTTTACTTCTTCATTATCACGCCCTCGAACCACACCTGCGATGGCGGTGTTAGCCCGTTGCAGGGGGTTAAGTTGCTGGTGATGTGGAAATGGCCTGTGCCGGTTGCGCCGGCGTAGATGCCGGTGCCGCCGGCGACGCGGAAGGGGACGCCGTGTGCGTTTGAGGCCGCGCAGATGGCCGGATTGGGAGCCAGTACGAAACGATCGCCTTCGATATTTACCGAATCTCCCGATCCCGCGTAAGTGTCCGTCGCCTTCAGGTCAAAGACCTCGTTGGTTGTCGTGTTGGTGCAAGCCGAAAAGACTGCCGTATTAAAGCCGCCTTCAGTATCTATTCCCGAGCCCGTGAAACTCAATTCGACATTCTCCGGAAATGCTCCACAACGGGCCACGTTTGGTCCAGCTCCGGCGAGATTGAACGATGAGCCGCCCTTGTAATGCGGGTTGACGTTGTCTTCCAGAACCGGCGCTGCTGCTGAAGTCCCGCCAGCCATATAAGTTGCGAATAGGATGAGTCCGGCGAGGGTTATCAAGGTCAGTGTGAGTTTGGTTTTCATTAGTAGCTCCTTTGACTAAGTGTTTCTAACACTCACTAAGGCGCAAAGGTCGCTGGAAAACTATCATCGTTTTTTGTCAGCTCCGCGAGCAGCGATAGCAGATTGTCATAATCCACAGGCTTCACGAGGTGCCCGTTGAAGCCTGCCTGCTCCGACTTGCGGCGGTCGTCGTCCTGGCCCCAGCCGGTCAGGGCGATGATGACGATGTCTTTGCCCCACGCTTTCGCCCGGATTCGGCGACAGACTTCGTGACCATCAAGCTTCGGCAGACCAATGTCGAGCAAAACAACTTCGGGGCGGTGCTGATCGATCGCTTCGAGTGCTTCAACTCCATCGTGAGCGACGAACGTTTTGTTGCCTGTAATCTCAAAAAGCATCGCGAGCGAGTCGGCGGAGTCGCGATTGTCATCAACGATCAAAACACGATGCTGCGTTGACGACTCAGACGCGGTATCGGTACGCGGCGCCGAGACTGCCGGTTTACTGATAACCGGCAGACGCACGGTGAACTCACTCCCGTGTCCCTCACCGTCGGAATGCGCTTCGATCGATCCGTCGTGCATCTGGACCAAACGCTTCACTAACGTCAGCCCAATACCCAACCCCTCCTGAGATCGCTCGGAACTGCGATCGATCTGCATGAACATGTCGAAGATGCTGTCGATCTTGTCACGTGGAATGCCGGCGCCGTTGTCCTTCACCGTCACCACCACCTCACCGTCCATTTGCTTCGCACTCAGCGTAATCGTCCCGTTCGGCCCAGTGTATTTGCAACTGTTGTTGAGCAGGTTTCCAAACACCTGAGCCAGACGCGCGCGATCGGCGTTCAGATGAATGGGCTCTTCAGGCAGGTCAACAATCAATTCCTGTTCGGCCGCATCGATCAACGGCCGCGCCACTTCAACAGCCTGTTGGATCACTGACGATAGATCAACTTCATTCCGGCGCAACTCGAGTCGATCGTGAGTAATGCGGTTCAGGTCGAGCAGATCGTCAACCAGCCGGACCATCTGGTTCAACTGACGCTCAAAAGTTTCATGCGCGCGTTTGCGAACCTCGCCGTCATCACCCGCGCGCTTCACTACTTCGAGCATGTTGCTCATCGGTGCGAGCGGATTTCGAAGCTCGTGAGCAAGCGTGGCAAGAAACTCATTCTTACGCTGATCGGCTGCTGAGAGATCCGCTGCCAGTCGTTGCAGATCGTCGGTTAGTCGTTTTCGCTCGGTGACATCGCGCACGATCTTCGACGCTCCAACAACGTTTCCGGAATCGTCTTTGATCGGTGAGATAGTAAGAGACACGACGATGCGTTGGCCGTCTTTTCGCACGCGCTCGGTTTCGAAGTGGTCGATTCTTGTGCCGGCTTTCAGGCTGGCGATGATCTGATCTTCCTCGCCCAGGCGTTCGGGAGGAATCACGAGTGAAATATGTTGGCCCACAACCTCCTCGGCAGTGAAACCAAAAAGCCGTTCAGCAGCAGCGTTCCAGCTTTGGATGATACCTTCGAGCGACTTGCTGATGATGGCGTCGTCCGACGACTCCACGATCGCGGCGAGCAGCCTTGCAGTGATCAATTGATTGGCTTTCTCGCGCTCAATCAGACGCTGCGCAGTGACGTCGCGAAAGATCAGAACGCAGCCGGATACGTGGCCCTGTTCATTACGGATCGGCGCCGCACTATCGTCGATAGGACATTCCGAGCCGTCTTTTTTGACGAGCACAGTGTGGTTTGCAAGACCGACAATCACTCCTTCGCGCAACGCTCTGGTAGCGGGATTCTCGACCGGCCGGCGCGTGACCTCGTTAACGATATTGAAGACGCGCTCGAGCGGCTGACCGAGTGCTTCGTTGTGTGGCCAGCCTGTTAACGTCTCGGCGACTTCGTTGAGATCAGTGATGCGTGCTTCAGTGTCGGTTGTGATTACGGCGTCGCCAATACTGCGCAACGTGACTCTGAAGAGTTCGTGCCGCACATGCGTGCGTGACTCCGCGAGCCGGGCAGCTTCGCCAAACGCGACGATCAGAGCACAGGTAAACAGATACGCGACGAGCCCGACGAGGTTTGCGGTATCCGTCAGATCGACATGGCCACGGGGTGCGATGAATAGATATTGACAAGCGACGTAGCCGAGCAGCGCGATCGGAATCGCGAGACGGTAACCGCCGAGCCACACGCCGGCCGCGACCGCGCCGAAGAGCGTGACGAGTGGGAATGCGTCGCCCATGAGCGGGTCGAGCGCCCAGCGAAGTAGTACGGCCAGGAGGAGGGCGACAAACCCTAATGCGTAAGCGTTAAGCTTGCTCCGCACGCGCGCCTCTTGAATCAGTGACATTGGGAGTGCTTAAGAGCCGCGTGAATTCTATCGTTGAAGCGCGAGGGCTTCAACATAAGTAGAACAGCTTATGGCGCCCTGCTAATTGGTTCCGGGTTGGAGGCGTTTGCGCTGGAGGTTGCTGCGATAGCTCTCTTCGAGATACTCCGCGCCGTCGGCCGTGAGATACATACGCGAGTCGTCACTGCTGATCAATTTTTTCTGATTGAGAAACCAAATCGTGAACTCCAGATGCTCGCGCGGGCGGCCGACCATTCGCTCGAGCTCGCGTAAGTAAATACCCGGATTCTGCGGCTCGATGCGGCGCTGCGTATACAAAGCTTCAAGCACCGTAAGACGCACGGCTTGCTCGAGTTCGAAGTTGTTCTCCGATGTCGCGCCCTCAGATACAACGCGCCAGCGATCGCGCCGTCGTTTTTCATTCGTGGCGTCGTATTGTGCGCGCTTCTCCGGACTGGAGAGCACGTGGTAAGCCTCGGTTATATCCCGAAAACGAGCCTCGTTGCCCGTCTCACGATTGTCAGGGTGATAACGCTGCGCGAAGATTCGATAGACTCGATTGATAGTCTCCGGTTCAGCGGTGTCACTTACCTGAAGCACTTCGTAATAATCGACTTCTCCATTCGCTCCCATGGGCATTCACCCTCCGGCTACATCATAACCCAAAAATAAATCTCCAAACTCACCTAACTTTTCGCTCGTAAAATGTCTCTATAACAATGATGACACGGTCTGAGTCGCCTGACGAACTGCTGGTAATCGAGGCGATTCTGGGCAATCTGGACGCGTTTGAGGAGTTGGTGGTGCGATACAGGTCCGCCGTAGTACGGCTGGCCAGAACGATTGTCGGTCCCGACGACGCGGAAGATGTCGCGCAAGACTCCCTGCTGCTGGCTTTCAAAGCGCTGCCCGGCATCGAGGAGCCGCGCAAGTTTCCGGCATGGTTGTCGGCGATAACGCGCCATCGAGCACTGCGATTCAGTAAGCAGTCGAGCAAGCGTGTGGCGCTGGACGAGGTGCTGCTCGAAAAGATAGAAGCACTCGCAAAGCCACTCGCCGATAAGGAGCGTGATGAGTCGATGATCAAAGCGCTCGACAGTCTGCCGGCTGATTACGCGATGCCGTTGCGTCTGCGTTTTCTTGACGAGATGCCACTGGACCGCATCGCTGCGTTTATGGGAGTGCCATTATCCACAGTGAAGTGGCGTATTCATCATGGGAAGAAACTGTTGCGAGCGAAAGTTGAAGCAACAAACTAATGAGGAGAACAAGATGGAACAAGAAACAGTGAAACTGCTTAACGTGCTGCGACGAATAGCGCGCGCGGCCGGTTACGCTGGTTGGACCAAGGCGGGACCGGATGCGACACAGTTCTGCGTCGCGCAATACAACCGCGTACTCGCTCGGCTCAGTGAACTCGAGCCGGCAGTCAAACCGTTGTTCACGCCGTTGAGTGAATCTACTTCGCCGGAGATAACGCGCATGGCGGCGCGCGAGTTGCTCGCGTACTTTGAAGCTGACGAGCCGGAGTTTCCGTTTGCGCGTGAGTTTTATTTTCGCGGGCGTCGTCCACGCAGATGGCGCGGCCGGTGTGTACCGTTAACAGTTGGTTGTGAATAGCAGGGAGTAACTATGGAGCGAGAGAAAGAGTTAGTTAAGTTGATAAATGTGCTGCGACGCACGTCGCGCATGGCGTTGCAGGCGGAGTGGACCGGCAGTAAAGAAGACGCGGCTGCGTTTTGCACTGACCAGTACAATCGCGTGTTAACGCGTCTGAAGGAACTTGACCCTGGGGTCAGCGTGATCTTCGAACCGTTGCCAGCGGGCAGTTCGTTAACTGTCGTCGCGATGGCTTCGCGCCAACTCGCAGCGTATTACGAAGACGAGCTTGGGCCGGCAAGAGGTTTTGGACGCGGGTACGGCTTTGCTTTTGACTCGAGTAAGTTTAAAGATTTTTGGGAGAAGTCAGCACGCGAGTTTGAGGATATTGGGGAGTTTGTTCGTGAAAGTATTGATGAATGGTTGCGACAGAAGAAGGCAGCGGGCCACACAAAGAAAGACGCAACTCAGTAACTAGCTTGGAAGAGGTCAGTACCACCTGCGATAGCGGGTGGGTTCACACGATTCCAGATCCAGAATTGAGCAACGACCCACCCGCTACCGCAGGTGGTACTGACTTTCTCCAAGTCTGATTAAAAGTTGCAGGGGCTGTTCAGGTTCTTCGACGGCACTGTGTCGCGAAATTTAACTGACTTTTTTCGCATCGCAGCCACCGCTGCTTCGACTTGTTCCGGCGTCAGGGCCGTGTTGGCCTGGAAGAAGACCCAGTCGATGTCTTCCTCATAATGGCGCCGCTCGTTTGCCTTCAACATGCCGTCGCGGATGAACCAGAGATTGAAGTTAATCGACATCGTGTCTTCGGGATAATAGTTCCCACCGTGCTCCGCGAATAGTTTGCCATCGCGGAAATACTTCACCTTCTGATCGAACACCTGAGTGATCAGCGTGTGCCAGCCGGCCTCACTGCCGTTCGTCGTCTGGAAGACGTTGTCTTTCTTCCAATTTGGTTCCGGGCTGAACGTCTCCCATGTCGTTGAATAGAGCGTTGGACCATCGATGCCCCAGCCGCCGTTCGGTAAGTATTCCCAATCCAACTCGCTGTAGTCCGGATCCATCGGCGCCTTCAAGGGGCTGATCGTGTAGAAGCTTTGCACGACCTGATCGCCATCGGGGCCCGATGCCGGCGCATCATTGAACCGAACTCGCGCGGCGTAAGTGCCTTCGAGGAATTTGCGTTGCTGACAAAGCTGAGCCTGGGTCGTATTCGGAGCGGTACCGTCAGTCGTGGCAGTCATGCGCACGATCCAGTTGCTGGCGCCATCTTTTAGAGTTGATACACTCTGGTCCGGCCACGTCGCGCCTGGTACGCCCGGCCAACCCGCTTCAGTGCGAACGATCCAGCCATTCCGTTTCATCTGCTGTTTGTTCGTGTAGCTGAAGTCGTCGAACAGCACCGCCGCGGGCGCCGCGGCTTGCAAGGTCAGCAGGGAACTCACAATCAGAAGTGTCAAAACAACTGCGGCGACTAACGTCTTTTTCATGAGCGGTCCAATCCTCTCTTTTGAGGTACGTCGGATAGTGTTTACTATTGTTAAGCTGAGGAGGCAAGGTAACGTTGCACATCGGGTTTGACGCACACTCGATCGGGACCGGATTGGGCGGGAATGAGACGTACGCCAGTAATCTAATCGAAGCACTGGCGGAAGTGGATACTCAAAATCGCTATACCCTATATGTAACCAGGCAAGAGGCAATCGATCGCTACGCTCATCGCTGGCCCAATGTGATAGTCAGGAAAACACTGCCGCACACGCCGCTCATACGAATCCCCCTCACGCTCGCGGCCGAGCTGCGTCGTCGGCCGATTGATATCCTGCACGTTCAATATACCGCACCGCCGCTGGCGCCATGCGATACGGTGGTGATGATTCACGATCTCTCATTCGAGCATATTCCGGAGACGTTCAAGCGCCGTAGTTGGATGCAAATGCGACTCACGGTACGTCGCACGGCTCGCTCTGCTTCTCATATCCTGACTGACTCGGAGTACTCGCGGCAGGACATTCTGCGCACGTATCGTTTGCCGCCCGAGCGAGTCACTACGACGCCGCTCGCTGCATCTTCGCGGTTCAAGCCGGTGCATGACACTCAAGTGTTGGCCAGGTACAGAATATCCGGCGATTACATTCTGGCGGTGGGGTCGATCCAGCCGCGCAAGAACATTGCGCGTCTGATTCGTGGTTATTCCCGCATGCTGTCGCAACACAGTGACAACGCACCCCGCCTGGTGATAGTCGGAAAACGTGCCTGGCTCTTTGAAGACACGATCAGGGCTGCTGCGGTCAGCTCTGCGAATGACAAAATTCTATTCACCGGTTATGTGCCGGAGAGTGATCTGGCGGCGTTGTACACGGGCGCTCTTTGCTTCGCGTACCCGTCGTACTTTGAGGGCTTCGGAATTCCCCTCCTCGAAGCGATGCGCTGCGGCACGCCTACTATAACTTCGGACCGCACGTGTTTTCCGGAAGTGGTCGGCGACGCCAGTTTGATAATCGATCCATTCGACGAGGAGTCAATCGCCGTCGGCTTGTGGCGAATGATCTCGGATGCGACCCTTCGCGAACAACTTCGCAGTCGCGGTTTTGTGCAGTCGAGTTTGTTTGACTGGCGACAGACGGCACGCCGCACGCTCGATGTGTACGAACAGGTATTCAACCGTCACCGGTCGCGCGTGTCTTAGTTACAGCTATTTAACAGTCCGTTCGAGGTTGGCCCATGTCCGACCAGTGCGAGTTTCAAAGATGTTCGCGACGATCCTGAGCGATGACGGACTTTCATGCCCCATTTCATAGATTCGCGTTTCGAGCAGGTCTACATCAACCGTCCTCAATCGTTTTTGGGCATCGAGAAGGTCTCGAGCCAGTTGCTCAGCTCGTTTGCTAATTAAACTGTTCCATGAGGATTTACTCGATCTCTCATAGAAATTGCGGACTAACCTCCAATGCTCATATCGCTCACGTCCCATTTCTTCGAGAGCGACCTCCAAACCAGCAACCTGAATTGCGTTTGCCGTCTTCAATCGGCGACATATTTCCTCGGCATAACGTCTCACCAACGCTTCCCAACTCAGTCCTGATTCACTGAAGATTTCGCGCACCATACCGGCATGTTCTGCCGAATCACGACCCAAGAAATACATGTCTTTGAGCACCGATAAATCGCGTATGTTGTTTCGCCGCGCAAGTTTCTGGACTGCATCGTACGCGCGTACTGCTTTCTCTCCTCGCGCGCGCAGAAGCTCCATTCTATTCAAACCACAGGTTCGAATTGTTTCATATCCAAAAAGACTGTTGCCCCTGTTTATGACCGCACCGGTAAGCTCAAACTTTAGGTGCTTTCCCGGATCAAATCTTCCGTAAGGGTTAAGTAATAGCGGCGTTTCTTTGGGAAACTTCTTTGTGGGTCGTTCGCGAGGCGGCAAGCAGCGCGTTCCTTGCTTGACGGGAAAATAAGAACCCTTGAACTTCTGGTTACACTTGGAACAAGCGAAGAGATAATTCTCCCATTCATAAGCAAGCCACCAGTAACCAAATTCTGACAAAATCGTTTTGGCCCGCCGCCTGCCGGTCTCTGTCAGTTTCCAAACCTCGCCTTTCGGATGGTAATGTTCGACGTCGCCGTAACCTGTCTTCGTTACGCTCGATTCACAGAAACCGCATTTGTCGAACTGAGCGTAGCTAAACACCGCCTTGTATTGCTTCCAAGCATCTTTGAACTCGATCTTCGATTGCTTGGCTTTCTTGCGCGACGTCTTGCGGGGCTTCTTCGAGGCTTCCTTCGCCTTTTTAATCATAACGGCAACCCGCTTCGCAACGGTCGTTTTGAGTGGAGCGACGGCCGTTGTGAAGTTACCAGGTTTGTCGGGACGCTTATAACGAAGCATTTCTATCGTCAAGTTTTCTGAGTCTTTGAAAGCTTACGAAGTAATCGCTCGCGTAAGAGTTGGCGTTGCTGAGGAGTTAACGATTGCTGCCTGGACTGCATCAGCTCGCCGGCGACGCTCTGTGCCATGCGATCCAATGACGTGTCGGCGTATACACCGAGCCGGCGACGTAGTTCGTCTTCCAGATACAATCGCCGGCGTACTCGCGTCGAACTTTGTTTACCAGTCAGAAGCCGGCGATGTTCGTTAATTATCTCTAATGTTTCCGCATCAATGGTTGAAGTTAAGCCAAACCAAAATCCAGTCAGTAATTGATCCGCGGTAGCGCCCGGCGGAACATCCGCGCTCACGATACTCACTTGAGAACGCTCGCCGTTGCGGCTAAGTACTCTAACTTCTCCATTTCTTGCACCCTTCAGGCACAAAGGATCGTGCGTCGTAACTATGAATTGAACTCGTGGGAATGCGCGGCGAAGGCTCGCGCTGACCTCCATTTTCCAGCGCGGATGCAAATGCACGTCGATCTCATCGAGCATCACGATCCCATGAGCCTTTTCCGCAAGCTCCCAGCCTTTCATTAAGACCCGCATCATGTCGGCTGATAGCGCAACCATTGATTGATAACCGTCACTCAGATCTTCAAGCCTGACACCGTGCGGATTGAATTCGCTCTTAATTCTTACAGTGCTGTCCCGTCTGATTAACTTCGTCTCATCATCCTGTATAAGCAGGTCCTTAATCACGCGAGCGCCATTTCCAAACTTCTTTCGATCAAGCGAAAGCAGCCACGATTCAGCGCTGAGAAGTGGCAGAAAAGGGTCGAATAGACTCTCGATCCGCGTATATCCGGTGAATGAGGGTGGTCTATGCCGGCCTCGCGGTAACAATCGAGTTCCGCCGTAGCCAAGCAAAAGTGTCTGGAGCCGGTTGTCGTTGCCCTTTTTGAAAGTTTTTTGATTGCGATTGAAGGTCAGTTCGAAGGGCTTGCTGTGCGCAGTGGTGTGAACTTTTATGTAGCCGGAACGTTGACCATGACGCACGAATTGAGAAGCATCAATCTTAAGTCCTTTAAGATATTCCTTGTCCATCAAGGCCAGCGCCACGGCCTTTAATATCGAACTCTTCCCCATTCCGTTCTCACCGAGTAGGATGAGCCAGGGCGTGTAGTTCTCCTGAGCAGATGAAAGTTCAATCTCGAGATGCTCGATGGCTTTAATATTGTGAAGCTCGATGCGGGTGATGTACTGCGCCTCGAGCTTGCTTGAAACAGCGCGGCTCTGCTCTTTCTTTGTTTGTGCAGCGACCGATGCTTTTACAATGGTTGCTTCGGCAGCGGCGGAAATGCGTGCTGCTGCGCCAGCGTCAACGTTTACGATTTCCTGAAGCTTCTTATAGAGTGGATCTGTGGGCAAGAAGTGTTTTTTAATCCATGAGTTGATACAGCTTCGACGTGCTGCCAGGTGAGGTTCCGACGGAGCGAGTAGCCTATTCACTTCATTTATCAGCCGATTTTCTCCTGTTTTACGGAAGACCTGGAGGCGATACAGAGTTTCTTCTATAGTTTTGGAACGTTCGTGGACCAGACGCTCACGATTTAGTTTCAGCGTTTCAATGGTTACTTTTCCTTCACGAGTGAGACCGGCTACCAATCCGCCATCATCAAAGACCAAATGATCAGCGGGATTAACCCGATCCGAGCACGGATCCAGGAGCAATGGTTTTTCACTGGCCAGATCCGTCCAAAACCATGATGCGTTATGCTGTGCCAGCGCGCCATTCGGCACTTTGACTCGTCGATTTCTCAGTGGGAATTTGCTTCCCTTGTTAGCGTTGCATACCTGACAAACGAGATAAAGATTGTTCCAATCATAGGCCAGCCACCAATAGTGATCGAGCGAGAGTTTTGTCCGGATATCGTAGGAACCAGCCTTGGGACGAAACTGATCAATTTCACCAGTACTCGGCACACTGAGGCTGCTTTCGCAGTAGGCGCACTTGCCCTTGAATAATTTCCAGAGAGATTCTTGTACTTCTTTATTTTTGTAGATCTTCGAGTCGAATTTGTGACGCAGCTGACGTCGTATCACCGTTGGGCGCTCATAGAATGACTTAGCGATATCGAAAGCAGCTCGCGCCGCTATCGACTCTAAGAATTTAGGACGGCTTACTCGATTTCGATCTACGTGTATCACTCAATTCACCTCGCTAAATTAGGCTCAAATGTTTGATCGCTTTCTTGTGCTTTTGTTCCTTTTGTAGCCATACAATAATTTCTTTACTTAAACGGGTTGCGTTCCGGTGGTTCTTCGTGAGCGTCGATTGTGTGCAGAAGTCCGCGCACGATCAATTTCGACATGGGGATGCGGTGGCGAATCCAGATGCGCATCAGATCGGGTCGCGCGCCCAGTCGTACTTTAGGTTCGAGCGCGGTGTGGCCCAGTGAAAGTCGTTTGCAACCGAGATCGATTACGTGGCCGATGGCTAACTGAAGCAGACGAAAGTAGATTGGAATCTCGGTGTTCGCTTTGCGATCGAAGCCGATGTAATAACCCACGGCTGTCTCGCCGTCTTTCACTGTTGTCACAAATCCCAACAAGTCGTCACCTCTTTTTAGAATAGTGAAGCGCATGTCGTTGCAGAGTCGGTCGGCGAGAGTTGGCAGAAAAAGAAACTGGGAGCGTTGGAGCCGTAGCCGCGCGTTCTTGTGAGTCTGTAAGTAACGTACGTGCAACTGTTCAGCATCACGCGCGATCTGATCGCTCTTGATCTCTCCAACGACACCTCCGGCTGCTGCTACTTCCTTTTCGATCTGTTTCGCCTGCTTGCGATACTTCGAGGTCAGACTCGCAAGATAGTCATCGTAACTCTTCCAGTGCGGCGAGATGTCGAGGACCATGTTCGGTTCCGTTTCGAGTTCGCGATAAGAAAAACGCGAGAGCGCGGTTGCCGCGCCGACATATGCGTCGGGAATGTCTTTGACTATCACAAACGCCGTATCGCCGAACAGTTTATCGACGCGACGCAGGCGATAGATCGCTTCGGCAATCGCGGGCCAGAGTGGCTCGTGGTCCACGTTGGGCGCGAATGAGATGCCGTGCATGCCCCAGGAAAGCAGGTTGCCGCAAACCAGCATCTTCTCTTCGAGCTGGTTTAATCGACCATTACCTAATGACTTCCTGCGCAGACGCGCGATTGACACTGTCACCCTCTGCGCCGCGATCGCGGCCACTGGCGCTTTGTCTTGAAAGATGAGCGCATAACGCTGTCGCACGTTCTCGGGTCCGGCAGTTTTAAGTACTTGTAAGTAGAGGGGCGAGAGAAAGAGTGAGTCGTGAGCGGTGACTGCTTGCCAGTATTTTTGGTCCAGATAGTCAATACTGTCGGCGAGTGCGAAGGCGAAGACGCTGGGCGTATGGCGTTCGCGATTATGATTGCGCAGGTCGCGTGCTTTGGTGACGAGTTTTCGCAGTGGTTTGATGTTTGGCATTGTGGGTAGAATTGTATCAGCCACGGATGAACACGGATGACACAAATTTTAAGCACCCTCGCTGACTGGCGTCCGCCTGAACATTGGATTCGCATCACCACTATCGACATGCATACTGGCGGTGAGCCGCTGCGTGTCGTAGTTGATGGTCTACCGCCGATCGAGGGGCGCAACGTGCTCGAGAAGCGACGCTACTTTCGCGAGCACTACGATCATCTGCGCACGGGACTCATGTGGGAGCCGCGCGGCCATGCGGACATGTATGGCGCTGTTATCACGCCTTCCGCTGACGCTGACTTCGACGTGTTCTTCATTCACAACGAAGGCTACAGCACGATGTGCGGCCACGCGATCATCGCCCTAGCCAAGCTGGTTAATAAAAGCGAAGTCACTTTCAATGTTCCGGCCGGGAGGATTCAGGCGAGCGCTACGATCGTGAACGGCGACGTTGTTGAGACGTCGTTTCAGAACGTGCCTTCGTTCGTCTACCTTCGAAAGGAGCAGGTTGAGGTCGCAGGAATTGGTTTGGTGGAATTTGATGTTGCTTACGGCGGCGCGTTCTACGCGTTAGTCAATACTGGATTGAAACTCGAGCCGGGGAATTTCAATCGCCTCATCGAGCACGGTCGAATGATCAAAGAGGCGGTGATGTCGAAATTTCCGATCAAACATCCGTTCGAAGACGATTTGAGTTTTCTTTACGGCACGATCTTCATCGGTTCTGCAAGCAATCCTGCGCATCACAGTCGCAACGTCTGTATCTTCGCTGACGGCGAACTCGATCGCTCTCCGACCGGCAGTGGCGTGAGCGCCCGCGCCGCGCTGCACTTCGCCGCAGGCGAACTCGCCCTGAACGAACGCATCACCATCGAAAGCATCCTCGGCACCACAATGTCAGTTAAGGTAGCTGGCGTTACAACCTTTGGCCCATACGACGCCATCATCCCCGAAGTCAGCGGCACCGCCTCAATCATCGGCCGCAACGAGTTCTACTTCGACCCCAACGACCCACTACGCACCGGTTTCATTTTTAGGTGAGAATGCGGCTTAGCCGCCCGATGTGGGGCGGAGCTTAGCCCCCGGTTGGGCGTAGCCCAAAGTTATTTTAAGGATGTACCGGCAGGGCGAAGCCCTGCCTCACATCAGGCGGCGAAGCCGGCGCGAATGGTCCAAGTTCTCCTCAAGAACTCTTTACGTTACTTCCTAAGCTTTTCTACGCTCTTAATAAAGTTTTCGAGTTTGCGGATTCGCTCCTCCGGCGTGAGGCGGAGGTTTTCCAGTGTGAGCGTCAGGTCTATACCAAACTCCGCCGCGCGTGCGGCTGCCGAGCCTGGGGGAGGATTGAGGAAATAATCTTCGATTTCGCGGCGCATGGCCCGATTAGTATACCACGCGAACCCTGTTAGAATGGACCGTATGCAGTGTCCACGATGCAAGAGTGAACGGATTCAACGCGATTACGATGATGCCGTCTTTTTCCTGAGAGTGGTTGGGATGCACAAACTGCTCTGCAACAACTGCGGACTCGTTTTCAAAGCATTTGATCCGAAGGGAACGCACCGGCGCAAGCCGGTTGACAAGGACAAACCCGCGCGGAATCGACGTCGCGCGCCACGTTTCCATGCGCATCTCCCGACTGCCATTTCACTGATTGACAGCAACGTCCAGGTCGGCAAAGCTTCATACTCGGCGCCATCTCGTGGTCACTGTGAAACGATCGGCAAGTTTGGCATGAGCCTTTCGCTGGCCGGCACGCGTTTCCCGGAAGCGGAGTTGTCGCAGATCGGGCGAATGCTGTTTGTGAAGATAGATTTGCCGGAGGGACCGATTGAAGCCGTGGTGACCATAGTGGACTACGATCGGACGGGCGAGGGCGCGAAAAGGAAATGGCAACTGGGCGTCAAGATCCACCAAATGTCCGATCCGGATCGCGAGCGGCTCGCGGCCTACCTGGAGAAACGCGGCGCCGGCGAGCCTGTAGCCATTTACGAATAGGGCCACAAAAAGGCACAAAAGGCACACAAAAAGAAAAGCCAGGTGGAGGCTCTTGTTTTGTGCCTTATGTGCCTTTTTGTGGCCCGCTTTGTTTTTTCCGCGCCGGTCACGCAAAATGCCCTCATGTCACCCAAATCTACAAACCACCTCATTCTGGTGCTCGCCCTGGCCCTGTCGTGTTTTCAGTGTGGTGATGGCGATCTGCCCCCGAAAGCCCCGGCAAACGCAAACGGCCCGCCGGCAAAGTATGGCTATCAAATCGTCAATATCTGGCCGCATGACAGCAACGCTTTCACGCAGGGACTAATCCTAATGGATGGCAAACTGCTGGAAAGCACCGGCGAAGAAGGCAGATCCAGCCTGCGCCGGGTCGAGCTCGAGACGGGCAAAGTCCTTAAAAAAGTCGACGTGCCTGTGCCGTACTTCGCGGAAGGCATCACTATGCTGAACGGGAAAGTCTATCAACTTACCTGGCAGCATCACATCGGGTTTATCTACGATGCGCAGACGTTCGAACGTACGGGGCAGTTTAATTACGACGGTGAAGGTTGGGGACTGGCGACTGACGGGCAGTCGTTGATCCTGAGCGACGGTTCGAGTCGCATCAGGTTCATCAACCCGGCTGATTTTAAAGTGACGAAGACGATTACGGTGCGTGACGGCACGCAGGAGATCGATCAGTTGAACGAACTCGAATACGTGAACGGCGAGATTTACGCGAACGTCTGGCACGACAAGCGGATCGCGACTATCGATCCGCAGAACGGTCACGTCAATTCGTGGATTGACTTGAACGGTTTGATGCCGCCAGAGGAACTTCAGGATCAGGAAGCAGTGCTGAATGGCATCGCTTTCGATCAGGCGAACAACAAGCTCTTCGTGACAGGCAAACTCTGGCCGCGACTGTTTGAAATTAGAGTGAAGAAATAACTCTGCGACCCTCGGCGTACCTCTGCGATCTCTGCGTTAAGAATAGTTCGACGCAGAGAGCCGCAGAGATACGCAGAGGGCCGCGGAGAAGAACGATGAACTTCTTAACCTACTTCCGAGCATTTTCTTACGCCATGATTGCGGTGGCTATGCTGGCGCTCGTTCTCGCTGGAGGACTGAGTCCGCTGCTGGCCCTCGTGTTTCTCGGCGTGATGATCGGAAGCTGGTTGCTTGAAAACACGAAGTGGCAACTGCCCGAACGTTACGGACTCGGAATCGTTCTGCTCTCAATCCCGCTCTTTTATGCCGATTGGCATTATCAAAAGGCGATGGGTGAACCGGCCGAACGACTCGGCGTCACCGCGTTGGCCCACCTGATCGTTTTTTTATCGGCAGTAAAACTCCTGCAAGTGAAGAAAGATCGCGATTGGGTTTTTCTCTATTTGATCTCGTTCTTCGAAATGCTGCTCGCTGCGGGCCTCAGTTTTAGCCCGGTGTTTCTCGGCACGCTCACGCTTTACCTGTTGTGTGGTCTGTCAGCGGTCACTGCTTTTGAGATTCAGAAGGCGCGCCGTTCGACCCCTTACGCTGAGACGCGTCTGCTCGTGCCTCCCGACTCAAGAGTGTTCAGGAAGTCAGGACGGTGGTCGTGGTGGAGCACTGAAGCCGCGCGACTTCCATTTGTCGCGGTCGGATTGTTGTTACTGATCTTCGTACTGGCGTTGCCGCTTTTTCTTATCGCGCCCAGGTCAGGCGCTGCCGCACTCACGCGCAGCGGCGGCGGTTTGTCAAACTTCATCGGCTTCTCTGAAAACGTTACGCTCGGCCAGATCGGCACACTCAAGCGCGACGATGGCGTCGTGATGCGCGTGCGCATCGAAGACAATCAACCGCCACGCGATCCACGCTGGCGCGGCGTCGCACTCGATGAGTTCACCGGCGTTGGTTGGAAGAAGTCGGCTCAGGCGCGACAAATAGAGCCGGTAAACGAGCGCGGCGGTCTCTTTCAGTTTGGCACCACTGAAGCGCTTCATCGTCTCACTACACAGACGTTTTTTCTCGAACCGCTCGAGTCGCCGGTGTTGTTTGCCGCGCCGCGTATAGTTGCACTCCAGGGTGATCTACCGTTTGTGCGCGTTGACGCGGAAGGCTCCGTGCAATCGCGCCGTCACGATTTTGAACGGCTTATCTACAAAGTAATCTCCGACACGAGCGAGCCGCGCATGGACGTGTTGCGCAACGACAATCGTCCGTTATCGATCTCGTATTATCGTTACCTGCAACTGCCCGAGAATCTCGATCCGCGTATCGATCGGCTCGCGACTCAGATTATCCTCGAGGCAAACGCGAGCAATCGTTACGATGCCGCGAAGGCGATCGAGTCGTACCTGCAACGCCAGTACGGCTACTCACTCGAGATGAAAGCGAGTGGTCCGGATCCGCTCGCGGATTTTCTTTTCAACGTGCGCACCGGTCATTGCGAGTATTTCTCGACCGCGATGACGGTGTTGTTGCGCACTCACGGCGTTGCGGCGCGTGTTGTGAATGGATTTTTGCCGGGCGAGTACAACGAAGCGGCGGGCGCGTACACCGTCAGGCAAAGCGATGCGCATTCGTGGGTCGAAGTTTACTTTCCGGAAACGCGTTCATGGGTGACGTTTGATCCAACACCTTCGGCAGGACGCGTCGAGCCGGTGCACACGGGCATCACGGCGCAGTTGCAAAAGTACGCGGAAGCGTTGGAGCTGCTCTGGTTTCAGTATGTGGTTGGTTACGACAAGCAGGAGCAACGCTCGCTTGCGACGTCATTGCACAACCAGGTTTTTGACTACACGCGTACCATCTCAAACGTGCTGGCGACTTTGCAAAGGTATTTGACGAGCAAGGTGGCCGTAGGCGGGTTTGCAGTGCTTGGCATCGCGCTGTTAGCGGTCCTGGTCATTTTTGGCAAACGAATCTTGCGTTGGACACGCACCGGGCGCGTTCATTCAGAAATAGAAGGACGAAGTTATTCGCGCGTTCAGTTTTACGAGCGATTGGTTTCGTTGCTGGAGCAGCGTGGCCTCGAGCGCGACAAACATTTAACGCCCCTCGAGTTTGCAAACACACTGAATTCGAGCGAAGCGATACTGATCACGCGTGCTTACAACCGCGTACGGTATGGCAGCGAACGCCTCTCGCCCAAAGAAAGAAAGGAAATAGAACAAGCTCTGTTTGTTTTAGAAGCCGCGGATAAACGCAAATAAACGCTGATCTGCGTTCATTCGCGTTTATCCGCGGCTAAAATTGCGTATGAAGAAGGTTGGATTTATTAGTCTGGGATGCCCGAAGAACCTCGTGGATAGCGAGGTGATGATGGGCCAGCTCAAGCAAAATGGTTATCAGATCACTGCCGATGCCGCCGATGCGGAGACGGTGGTGGTGAATACATGTGGTTTTATCGACTCAGCCAAGCAGGAATCGATCGACACGATCCTCGAAGCCGCGCAACTCAAAACCAACGGACAGGCTAAACGACTCATCGTCGCCGGCTGCCTCGTCGAACGATATCGCGACGAGTTGAAAGCGGAAATTCCGGAAGTCGATGCTTTCATCGGCACTAACCAGATCAACGACATCCTCGCCGTTTGCGATCCAAAAGTTAACACGCGTTCGCTTCCGGTCGTGCCGCTTGGCAATCAGAGCGCGACTTATCTCTACGACGAATCGACACCGCGGGTGCTCGCGACACCGTCACACTACGCGTTCGTGAAGATCGCTGAAGGTTGTGATCGTCCCTGTGCTTTCTGTTTCATTCCGCAGATGCGCGGTCACTTCCGTAGTCGTCGCTTCGGTTCGATCATTGCTGAAGCTCATCAACTCGCCGAAGAGGGTGTTAAAGAGCTCATTCTCGTGGCCCAGGACTCGTCTCGCTACGGCGAGGATCTCGGCAAACAGGACGCACTCGCTCGTCTGCTTCGTGAGCTCAGTCACGTCGACGGCATTGAATGGGTGCGTGTGATGTACACGTATCCGACGCACATCAGCGACGCGTTTCTCGACGTGCTTGCCGAAGAGCCGAAGGCAGTGAAGTATCTCGACATGCCTTTGCAGCACGCGTCGCAAAATGTTTTGAAACTGATGAAACGCGGCGGCAATCGCCAAAGTCTTGAGCGATTGATCGAGCGTGTCAGACGACGCGTTCCGGGCATCGGGGTGCGTACGACTTTCATTTCGGGATTTCCGGGTGAAACTGAGAACGACTTCGAGGAGTTGATGAGTTTTATCAAGAACGTTGAATTCGATCGCGTCGGTGTTTTCACTTACTCAGACGAAGAAGGGACGCCTGCGTTCGAACTGTCTGACAAAGTTCAGCATCGCACGGCCGTGCGGCGGCGCAATGCGTTGATGAAAGCGCAGGCAAAGATCTCGCGCCGAAAGAACAAGGCTCGCGTAGGTGATGTGGTCCAGGTGCTGTTCGAAGGTGAGTCGAAAGAGAGCGAACTGTTGTGGCAGGGACGAATGGAGACGCAGGCGCCTGACATCGATGGTTGCGTGCTGATCAATGATGTTCCTGATGGGGTAATACCAAATGCCGGAGATCTGGTGAATGTCGAGATCACTGAGGGACACGAGTACGATCTGATTGGGAGAATATGCGCACACGGATAAACACCGATTGAAAACCACGGATTATCTCGCGCTGGCGATTGCGACCTGCGGCGTTGGGTATATGCCAATCGCTCCGGGCACCTTTGGATCTTTGGTTGGTGTCGCGATCTTTTTAGCGCTTACACGAGTCGGAACCCTGAGCATCGTGGTTGCAATTTTGTTCTTCACGTTTGCAGGAATCTGGGCGGGCACACGAACCGAAGAACTGGCCGAGCGGAAAGATCCGGGCAAGATCGTCGTGGATGAAGTCGCGGGGCAGTTGATCGCGTTGTTTCCCCTCGTATTTGTAAAGTGGTCCATGATCACGGTCATGGTTTCGTTTATTCTTTTCCGCTTTTTCGACATCGTTAAGCCTTATCCTGCAAACAGACTTCAAGAGCTGAAAGGCGGCGCTGGAGTCATGCTTGACGATCTTGTCGCGGGCGCGTATGCCGCGGTAATCGTGGGGGTGCTAGTTTATGGAACGCAAAGAATCAATTGGTAAAGACGCAACCAGCAAAGACACGCTCGAAGATTTGGAAGAGAATGAAGCTTCGCTGAATGATGAGGCGGACGATGCCAACCTGCCGAGTCCCGATGGTGAGCTTGATGAATCAGATGAGTTGGAGGACGCCGATCCAGTGTAAACTCAGGCTTTCGGAGTTTCCTCCTCACTCGATCGACCGATCCATCCGCGCCGTTTGAAGAACAACAACATTCCCACTGCCACAGCGGCCATGATGGCCCAGACAGCGTAATACCCGTAACGCGAATGAAGCTCCGGCATGTTCTCGAAGTTCATGCCGTACACCCCGGCGATAAACGTCAGCGGCAGCATGACCGCGGAGAAGATCGTCAACACCTTCATGATTTCGTTGAGCCGGTTTGAGACTACCGACAAGTAGGCTTCGAGCGAGCCACTGATCAGATCGCGATAACTCTCCGCCAGATCAACGACGCGCACGAGATGATCGTAAACGTCGCGATAGAACGGGCGCATGTCTTCGGGTATCAACGAAAACTCACCGCGACTCATGCGATGAAGAATGTCCATCTGTTTGCCGGAGATGCGGCGCAGGCGCAACACACTGCGCTTCAGATCCATGATCTGGGAAAGAATCTCGTTATTGGGCCGCCTTAGCGTGAAGATATCGTCTTCAAGATGGTCGATGCGATCGTCGAAGCTGTCGAGTACCGGCGAATAGTAATCAACTACCTGGTCCAGGATCTGGTGCAGCAAAAACGCAGTGCCGCGCTGGCAGGCGATGGGCGTGGTGCGGAGTTGTTGCTTGACGTTGTTGATGCTGCGAAACATCTCGTGGTGATAAGTGATGACGTAATTGCGCCCGAGAAATCCATCGAGCTCGATGGTGTTGAATTTTTCCGGGCTGATGTCGGCGGTTACGCCGTGTACGATGAAGTAGATATAATCCTCAAACTCCTCGACCTTCGGATAGTGTCGATTCTCGCGACAATCTTCGACCGTCAAAGGGTGAAACTGAAAGACATCGAGCAACACTCGTTCATCCGCTTCGGTCGGCTTATCCATATCAACCCAGATCACCGCAGACTCATCCTTCAACAACTCAGGAAGATCTGCCTCAGTAAAGTTCTCTTGAATCTTCGGAATGCCTTTGCGATAGACGAGAATCTCCATGCAGTCTCCTAAAGATTGGCCACAAAAAGGCACAAAAAGCACATAACAAACCTGTTAAGGCTTTCACTTCTATTATGTGCCTTTTGTGGCTTTTTGTGGCTCAATTCTTCTGTGCCTTTTTGTGGCTAACTGTTAACATACCGAGCTTTTACTGGCAAGCAACTATGACGACAAAAATTTTCGTGGCGGATGACGTTAGCGAGAGTGGCCTTGGACCACTGCGCTCGGCGGGTTTCATTGTTGAAAAACAACCAGGACTGAAGCCGCCCCAGTTACTCGAAGCGCTCAAAGATTGTGAAGGCCTGATTGTTCGCAGCGAAACAAAAGTAACCGCGGATATTCTCGACGCCGCCAACACGCTGCGCGTCATCGGACGTGCCGGAGTCGGCGTTGATAACATCGACGTTTCCGCCGCGACCATTCGTGGCGTAGTCGTGATGAACGCGCCTGACGGCAACACGATCACCACCGCCGAACACACGGTCGCGATGCTCGTCTCACTCGCCCGCTCGATCCCGCAGGCGAGTAGCAGCCTGAAGTCCGGAAGCTGGGATCGCAAGAAGTTCATCGGCGTTGAGTTGCAAGGCAAGACGCTCGGCATTGTCGGGCTGGGTCGCATCGGTCGGGTCGTGGCTTCGCGCGCGCGCGCGATGGGTATGCTGATTGTCGCGTACGATCCCTTTATCGCTCCCGAACAGGCGCGCGATCTCGAGATCGAGCTGGCGCCGCTCGATGAAGTGTACTCGCGTGCTGATTTTCTCACGGTCCATACGCCATTGACCTCTGAGACACGCGGTCTCATCGATCGCGACGCGCTCAGCAAGGTAAAAAAAGGCGCACGAATCATCAACTGTGCGCGCGGTGGTCTCATCGACGAAGACGCGCTCTACGAAGCAATCACGAACGGCTCGATTGCCGGCGCTGCCTTGGATGTCTTTAGCGAAGAGCCACCACCCGCCGATCACAAGTTGCTGCATCTCGACCAGGTGATCGTGACGCCGCACCTCGGTGCGTCAACCAAAGAAGCGCAGGAGGGCGTGGCGTTCACGGTGGCCGAGCAGATGCGCGACTTCCTCTTGACTGGGGCTTTGCGTGGCGCAGTGAATGTTCCTGCCATCGGTGTGAAAGAGTTCAACCTTATTCAGCCTTATGTTGCGCTCGCGGAGAGTTTGGGTCGTTTTCAGGCGCAACTCGTTGATAAAGCGGTCAGCGAAGTCAGAATCCAATACGCGGGTGAGATTGTCGATGTTGATGCGGCGCCGGTCACGCGCGCGTTTCTCGCCGGGCTATTGCGTGACGTGAGCGCGCGCGTAAATGCGGTCAACGCATTTCTGATCGCCGATGAGCGCGGCATCAAAGTTACAACCACTTACATTCGCACGACCGGAGACATGGCGCCTGCGATGCGCACCGAGATTAGTGCGGGCCAGTCCACGCAGAGTCTGGCCGGGACGCTCTTTGGCTATGGCGGTCAAAGACGCGAAGGTCGCATCACCGAGATCGATGGTTTCCATCTCGAAGCGACGCCGCACGGGCACATGCTCGTCACGCGCAATCACGACGTGCCGGGTGTTATCGGTGGCATTGGAACGATCCTGGGGCAGGGTGGCGTGAACATCAGTCGCTTTCATCTCGGACGCCGCGAGCGGGGTGGTGAAGCGATGGCGGTGATTGAAGTCGACGCGCCGTTGAGTAAAGAGACGTTGCAGTCGTTACGTTCACTCGAACAAGTGATTTCCGCGCAGCCGATCGAACTGTAATCCACAGATTAGACTGGTGGCTCTCGTATTTGTGAGGCTGGTTTCACGCAAAGGCACAAAGGTCACGCAAAGACGCAAAGAAATCCGAAGCGCCTTTGCGTAACCTTTGCGCCTTTGCGTGAAATATCTTTAGAATCCTCTCATGCAAAACAAGGAAATCCGTCTGGCCAGCCGCCCGGCTGGTGTGCCCACACTCGAAACCTTTCAGTTCGCAGACACTGAAGTGCCGAAGCCTCAAGGCAATGAAGTGTTAGTGCGGATGCTCTATATCTCCGTCGATCCGTACCTGCGCGGGAGGATGCGTGACAGAAAATCGTATATCGCGCCGTTCGAGGTGGGACAGGTCATCAAGAGCTCGGCTGTCGGGGAAGTGGTCGAGTCTGCGTCACCGAAGTTCCGGCAAGGTGACATCGTGAGCGGCAACTTTGGTTGGCGCTTGTACGACGTGGCCAACGCGGATGCTTTGATGAAGGTGGTGCCGGGAGTTTCACCGACTACAGCGCTCGGTGTTCTTGGTCCAACCGGTTTGACTGCTTACTTCGGCTTGCTCGACATCGGCCAACCGAAAGAAGGTGAAACTGTATTTGTATCCGGCGCGGCCGGCGCTGTCGGAATCGTCGTCTGCCAGATCGCGAAGCTCAAGGGTTGTCGTGTTGTCGGCACAGCGGGCAGCGATGAGAAGTGCGACTACCTGCGTAATGAGCTCGGAGTTGATGTAGCAATCAACTACAAGTCAGCCGGAAACATGGTTGACGCACTCAAAGCAGCGTGCCCAAGTGGCATCGACGTTTACTTCGACAACGTCGGCGGTGAAATTTCAGAGGCCGTGTTGCCGTTAATCACGAAAGGAGCTCGGCTCGTCATCTGTGGCCAGATCTCGATCTACAACTCCGACAAGCCTCCCATCGGACTGCAACCGCAACCGTACCTGCTCGTGAACAGCGCGACGATGAGAGGTTTCATCGTCACGCAGTACATGAATCGATTCCGCGAAGGCATTGCGCAATTGGCCCAGTGGTTTACGTCAGGTCAACTCAAACACGCGGAGACGATCGTTGAAGGTTTCGATAATACTCCCCAGGCATTCATCGGACTATTCTCCGGCGAGAATCTCGGCAAACAAATAGTAAAAATCTGACCCGCGGATCACACGGACAAACGCGGATAAGACTCTCTTAATTCACGGAATAACCGTGCCAGGTCAGCGGCTTGATAATTCGCATTCAAGCCGCTCGGATTCGGCAACACCCAGAGCACTGTGTTGCCAATTCCGTCTTCCTGCCGGCCCACCAAAGCCTTGGGCTTATTGAACGCGGTGCGATAAGCGCCGAGTCCAAGCACCGCCAACACACGCGGCCGGTAGCGAAATACCTTCGTTCGTAAACGCTCACCGCCCGCGATGATCTCTTCCTTCGTCAGCAGATCTGCCGACGCAGTCGTCCGCGGCACGACATTCGTGATGCCGTAACCACTCTTCAACAACTCACGTTCATCAAACGGCGACAACAAACGATCCGTGAATCCGGCGGCGTAGAGCGTGGGCCAGAAGCGATTGCCGGGACGCGCAAAGTGGTGGCCCACCGCCGCAGTGTATAGCCCCGGATTGATACCGCAAAAGAGAACGCGCAGATCCGGAGCAATCACGTCACGAACCGTTTTTTCGGTCGCCGCGAGAAGTTGTTCTTTGGTTGGTTTCCAGGGCTTCGGCACGAATGAGGATCAATAAACGTCGAAATGAGTTTTTTGTGAAGTACTCTGTTTGGAGACGCGGTCGATCAAAGTGACTTGAAGTACGTAACGTCCCGGGTTTAACTCAGCCAACGGAATCTCCGCGGCGTATGGAAGTCGCTCCAGATCCGTCACACCTTCGACGGTCACTTTTCGCAAAGCAGTTGTGAGCACGGGTTGATCGTCGCGTATCACCTGTACCTGCACGGCGACGTCCGGCTTTTGATCGTCCGAAGATCGAGCCGCGTTGTAAGCGAAGATCAGAAAGCGCAGGGTGGACTCGCGTTTGAAGTGGTGGCTGGCGCTGAGTGCAACCGGATTCGAGCCCGGCTGGTCCGAGACGTTAGTGATCGTTGCCTGCGTGCGTTCGCCGAGCAGCAGACTACTCATCGCCAACTTCTTCTGCGTGAGATCGGGTACCTCGATCCACGTGTTCGCGCTACCTGCTTTGTCTCCTTTATCATCGCGAGCTGCGACCCTGACCTGGTAGAGTCCGGGCGTCAGCTTTGCCGGATAAGTAAACAAGATGTCGGTTTTGAAGCCTTTGGTCGATTCGAGATTGGGCGCGGTCGTCACGATCCGCTCCATAAAACTCGCCTTGACAGCGCCTTTGTCGTCGAGAAACAGACCACTGAGATCAAGAACCGCCTGAATCTTCCCATCCGGCTGTTCGCCAAATACGAGAAACTCGCCCGGCACCTGGATCGCAGTGTTGACCACAGGTCCTTTACCGGCTACGTCGTAGTAGTCGGCACTCATCAATATCGGCAACGCTCTCTCGGGATATAGCGCTTTGAGCGTCTCACGTATTTTGGCCGGAGCGCTTAGCGGACGCGGTGGCTCATCCTTCTTTTTAGCAACTGCCGGTTGCGGTGGATCGAGATCGAAGTAACCCTTGCGAACTCTGACCGTATAGCCGGGATGGCCGATCAACTTGACCTCGACGTTTCTGAATCTGGTTTGTTTCTGCGATTCGGCGTTGGGCTTCCACGCGATCAAGTAGTAGTTCGAAGTTTCTTTGAGCGCGGGCGCCAATCCCGTTCGCAGATCGTTAGTGTTAAAGATTGCTTTGCCGCCGGTGTCGACCGCAAGTGCGTTCATTCCGTTTTGCGACTCAAAAAGCTCACCGTGCGTAGCTCTGTCGAGTCGTCCGGTTGGATCGAAGACGCCCTCAGTGCTGGCGTCAGTTAGAGATGCTACGAGGCCACGCGTGTCCATCGAGTAGATCACGACACCGCTTTTGGCGGCGTCGTAGGTAATATCGCGCAATTCGCCAGTGAGATCGCTGCGCTGGTTGTGTATCTGAAATCCTCCGGAGAGTAGAAATACAACTTTGCGACCCGGCAGGCGGCGCGCGCTTTTGACCAATGATTTGAGACCGAGCAGCGAGTTTTTAGTTAGGCTGGCGGTGTATGCGAGCAATGACGCCGCGCGTGCCTGGACCATTGCTTCAGCCGAATCACGGGTGATGCCGGGATTTTGCCGGATCGTTTCATCGATAAAGATCCCGAGCACATCGGGATCGCGCCGGTCGATCAACATCGCCTGATATTCGTTCATGACCGGTCGAGCGGTATCGCGGGTGAAAAAGGATTTTGGTTTGAGACGATCCAACGCCGTTCGTAGTACCATGCGATCGTTTGTCAGTTGTTGCAGAAAGCCGATCTGTCCACTGGCGGATGTAATCGCGGCCTGATCGTTTTGGCCCATGTCTTTTTCGATGTATGAGGTGATGGCTTTCTTGGCAGCCTGGACACCCGCCAGGTCCATGTGAATATCGTCAATGTAGAAGAAGACAATGCGGCCACGATCGAGCGGCACCGGTCGTTTTAGATTCACTGTGGTCGCGCCGCGCGCTGCCGCAAGCTGGCTCTCTTCGTCACTGCCGGCGGTGATCTGTTCGAAGGCCTCGATCGGCCGGGGTTTGCCGTCGACGCGCAACTCGAAGTTTTCGGCTTTCAGACCGTTAACGAATTTTCCACCCTTGTCAAAAACCATCACGTCGGTCTGGACGAGTTCGGTGTAAACACGTACAACGTCGTCCTGGGGTTTTTGCGTGGTCTGGGCGGGTGCGTTTGCCGAGACGAGCAGCGCCAACAGCAGCGACAGGAAGCGGGAAGAGTTGCGCAGCACAGACATATCGGTTCGAAAACGAGTTTCGGGATGAATTTAGTTTAAGCCGCGGGGTGACGTGGTTTAAATATGTATCAGATGTACGTCTTCTGGCAATGCGAAACGTTCATTTGGTAGGCTGGAGCGCCAAAGGCGCGGAATATGGGAGCCAGAGGCAAGCGCGAAGCGAAGCTGAGCGCGTCGCCCCTGGTTGCAACAAGCGCAGGGCGTCGAGGCCTGAAAGGCCGAAATAGTATTACGCCCTTTCAGGGCTGGAATGGCTTTTTATTTTGTTACCAGGGGCGACGCGCTCGCTTCGCTCGCGCTCCTGGCTATCATATTCCGCGCCTTTGGCGCTGCGGTTCATAGTTGGCGCTGCGATTCATAAATCTAAGGACATAGATGGCAGCGAGTGAGATAACGGTAAAACTCGACCGGGTGAGCAAGAGTTTTGGGGAGTTCATGGCGGTCAGGGAACTTAGCCTCGACGTGCGCGCCGGACGTGTGTTCGGACTGCTCGGCCCGAATGGCGCCGGCAAGACCACGACCATTCGCATGATCGTAAACATCACCGCGCCGGATTCGGGCAGCATCTCTTTATTCGGCCGCAAGATAGATCCGGAGCTACAGGATCGCATCGGCTACCTTCCCGAAGAACGCGGACTCTATCGCCGCATGCGCATCGTGGACCAGTTGCGATTCTTTGCCGAACTTAAGAACGTCCGCGGCAAACAGGCAGAGTCGAAGATCGACGAATGGCTCGCGCGCGTCAAACTCTCCGAGTGGAAGAACAAACGCTCGATGGAACTCTCGAAAGGAATGCAGCAGAAGATCCAGTTCATCACTACCGTGATTCACGATCCCGATCTGCTAATCCTCGACGAACCGTTCTCAGGCCTCGATCCAGTCAATACCGAACTGCTAAAGGAGATAGTGCTGGATCTCAAACGTGCCGGCAAGACGATCATCTTTTCCACGCACCAGATGGAAGTGGCGGAAAGGATCTGCGATGACATTTGTCTCCTCAACCGCTCACAAAAAGTTTTTGAAGGTAGTTTGCGTGAGATCAAGAGCAGCTTCGGACGTAATTCGGTGGCGATTCGTTGTGAAGGCGGCGATGGCGTGCTCGACGATCCGGCGCTCGTGAGCAAAGTGGTGCGACACGCTGACGAAGCACAGGCACTGCTCGCCTCCGGCGCCGACGCGCAAGTGCTGTTGAAACGATTGCTCAATGCCGGCGCGGTGATTGGAAAGTTTGAGATGATGGAACCGAGTCTGAACGACATCTTCATCACGAAAGTGACTGAATCCGCATGAAAAAGTTTCTGGCGGTAGTCAAACGAGAGTATCTGGCGCGCGTACGCGCGAAGATGTTCATCGTCTCGACGTTCTTATTGCCGATCGTAATGTCGCTTTTCGGTGTCGTGCCCGCGATCATCTTAAACATTAAAACTCCACCTGTGCGGGTGGCAGTGGTAGATCAAACGGGGAAAGTGTATGCGTTGCTCCAGGAAGATAGTAGCGAAGATGATTCAGAGGCGACGAACGATCTGACCACCGGACGATCTGGTTTTCGGCGCGTCGGGGCCGTTAATTTTGCATTCGAGGAAGTAGCTGTAGCAAATCGATCTCTCGAGGAGATTCGCGCGAATCTCGATCAGCGGTTAACGGCAAGAGAAATCGATGGGTACATAATTCTACCGCCGGATTTTCTCAGTCATGCACAGGCGGAATTTTTTAACAGCAATCCGGGTGATGTTTTTTCAGTGCAGGTTCTTCAGTCGACACTGGACCGCGCCATGCGCGAACAGCGATTGATCGATGCAAAAGTTGATACTAAAACCAGGCAAGAGCTTTTCAAGCCCGTCGAACTAGACGCAGTGAAGATCGGATCGGATGGTCAGCAACGCGATGCTCGTGCCAGTTTCGCACTCGTGTTTGGCATAGGATTCGTAATGTACCTGGCGATTCTGATGTACGGTCAAATAATCCTCGGAGCGGTGATAGAAGAGAAGGAGACACGTATTGCTGAGATCCTGTTTTCCTCAGTCAGACCTTTTACCTTAATGATGGGTAAGTTGGTTGGTGTCTCGTTGGTTGCCTTGACACAATTGACGATCTGGGCAACGGCCTTCACTGCCTTTGCGATACTGGGCGTGAGTGTCCTCAATTCAAGAGGTTTGCCGACGAGTATTCCACGCATCCCGTTTTCACATTACGTTTACTTCGTGCTCTTCTTCCTGCTTGGTTATTTTATCTATGCGACAATCTATGCGCTGGTCGGCTCGATGGTAACCACGGCACAAGAAGGCGGGCAGTTGGCGATACCGATAATCCTGATCCTCGTGGTCAGCTTCTATCTATTCTGGCCAGTGAGTCGCAGCCCTAACTCGCCGTTTGCTTTTTGGGTTTCAATGATTCCATTCACTGCGCCGGTGGCAATGCTGGTGCGTATCGTGACGCAGACGCCGCCGTTCTGGCAAATTGCGTTGTCGTTGCTGATCGGATTCAGCAGCGTGCTCGGGATTATGTGGATTGCGTCGCGCATCTATCGCGTCGGGATGTTGATGTACGGCAAGCGGGCGTCGATTCCGGAAGCATTGCGTTGGGCCAGACAAGCATGATCGAAGTCGAGAAAAAGTTTCGTTTGACGAAGCGCCAGCGAGACGCGGTGGTGAAACGTCTGCCGGAGATTGGCGCGAGTCTGGAAGGAGAAGACTTCGAGGAGAACACGCTCTACGAGGGTGAAGCTTTGCAAGATGGTTCGTGTGTGTTGCGCTTGAGACGTGCGGAAGGAAGAGCAACGCTGACTTTCAAACGACGTCTTCCGGGTGCGTCGGCGATCAAACAGCAGCGCGAAGAAGAGACTGCGGTTGCGGATCCCGATGCGATGGCATCGATTCTCGAAGCACTCGGCTTCACGGCCACCCTCATCTATGAGAAGCGCAGACAGACGTGGCGGCTTGGACAGACGGAGATCGTGATTGATGTGTTGCCGTTCGGGTTGTTTATGGAGATTGAGGGCCGCGCGAACGAGATTAAGTTAGTGGAGCGAAAGCTCGCGATGAAAGGTTTACGTGCGGAGCATGCGACTTATCCGCAGCTCACTGCGAAGCATGGCAAACGCTATGAGGGGTTAATAGAGGCGCGATTCTAGTTCATCCACAGATTACACAGAGTAAAAACAGAATCTATGTAATCTGTGGATCAAATAAGTAATCCCGCAATCAGGTCCTTCAGCCAGTTCACATCGATCGGCTTTGTGACGTAAGCATCGAAGCCTGAAGCTTTTGCGTCGGAACGGAAGTCGTTTTCCTTATGTGCAGTGATTGCGATGACGGGAACGTTTTTTAGATCCTCGTTCTGACGGATCAGTTTTGTAGCCGCAAAACCATCCATCAACGGAAGCGTTAGGTCCATCAGGATCACATCTGGCTTTTCACGAATCGCGATCTCGACCGCGACCTTTCCATTCTCAGCTTCAAACACGATGAAGCCCTGTTCTTCAAGCTCCAGACGCATGAATAGACGTGTGTCTTCAAAGTCTTCAACCAAAAGAACTTTCAAATCCCTTGCCGCTCGGTCTGCCATGGTTGCGGCATTGTTGCACAAAATTACTGCGAAACAAATTTGCGACATGGAACGTTAAAGACTCAGAGTGCCCATTTTCAATACTTTCTGAGGCCGGAAATATGAAACGTCTAGTAATCTTTGTTCTTCTGGTGCTTATTGCCGCCGTGGCTGGTGTGGTTGTTCGCTCAGCTTCGCGCGGAACTGTCGCAGAGATTCGCGAGCTTGTTACACACCACAATACAGATGTGCGCGAACAGATACGGCAGTCTTACGAACTCTCACCGGGCGCGCGCGTCGAACTGGCCGGGCTGAATGGCGCCGTGAACATTGAGACTTCAGAGACGAATAAGGCGGAAGTTTTTATCGAACGCACTGCGTCGAGCCAGGAGGCACTCGATCGTCGCAAAGTGGTTATCGAAGCGGATGCGAACAGTCTGCGCATTCACGGCGAAAAGGGTGATGGTAGCTTCATCACGCGTATCTTTGGTTCATCGGCGGGCGAACGCGTTACCTTGAAACTGCCGCAGCGGATCTCACTTTATGCGAAAGGTGTCAACGGGGCGTTCGTGGCTGGTGACATTGATGGTGGAGTCGAGGTTGCAGGTGTTAACGGTCGCGTCCAAATCGGCAGCGCCATGGGCCGCGCGACGTTCAAGGGAATTAACGGCAACATGATCGTGGGCTTGAAGAAACTGGACCAGGATGGCGTCACGCTCAATGGAATCAACGGCAACATTGAATTGAAGCTCGCGTCGGATGTAAACGCCGACTTCGACGCGCGCGGGATGAACGGGCAGGTCGTCTCCGACTTGCCGAATGTCGAGATCGACAAGAACAGACGCGGCCGTTATTCGGCGCGCATCGGATCAGGCGGCGCGGGGATTTCGGCGAAGGGAATTAACGGCAACGTTCGCTTCACGCGTGAGGATTAAGAAGTTTCACACAAAGGCACAAAGGAAGACACAAAGGCACAAAGAGAACTTTCTTTGTGCCTTTTCTTTTCTCTTTGTGCCTTTGTGTGAAACTTTTCAGAACGGCTTGCGCGTCGTGAGTGTCGGAGCATTCCAGGCGCGCAATTTTTCGTTCCACTGCGGCAGCGTGTCGCGTAGAAACTTATTCACTTCTTCCATGCGCGTGCGATAGACCGGCTCAATCTCACTGAAGTACGCGCGTTGTCCGGCCGTTGGTCCAAAGTTGGAATCGAGATTGAAGAAAAGGCTGCCGATGTCATCAGAAACCTGCGCCCGGCCGCCAAAACCCAGGCCCTCAGTGCGCGCGGCCAGGTGATCCTCGAGCGTGTCGACCTGTTTGATGTAGTCTTCCAACGCCTTCATCAGATCCTTGTCAGGCTCTTTGTTCAACGTCTTCATCGTCGTCTGCGTTTGCTTGAGTTGCTCTTTCAGACTGTCCAGAAAACGTAACGACACATTGAGGTTTGACTGCATGTCGCGCAGTTTGACCTGCATGTCCTGTGTTTCCTGAAGCTCCGTGAGCGACGTACCGATCGCCGGATCGAGTTTCACTTCAACCTTTTCTTCGAACACCTTGTCGTTGACGGTAAGCTGCACGGTATAGATGCCCGGCAGCACCTGTGGACCACGCGGCGCGCCGCCGAAAGCAATCTGTTCTTCCGTAGCTGGCCGTCGAACTTCCGGACCACCGAGTCGCAGGTTCCACGCGATACGATTCAAACCTTTTTCACGCGCTGGACGCTCGATGTCCTGGACCAGCTTGCCATTACTGTCGAGGATCTGAACTTTGAACGTCGCCTTCTCGTCGAGCTTGTCTTTCAAGTAGTAGGTAATCAACGCACCCGCGGGAGGATTTGGACCAGTGAAAGCCTTGTCGCCAATACCATAACGCGAAAAGCGACTCGTAAACCTCAGCGCGGGACGTACCGGGAAAAGGTGCGCGTTGCTGCTAAGAATCTGCGGCGTCATCTGCTGAATCGCGGTCGCATCGTCGAAGATCCAAATACTGCGCCCGTGCGTAGCGAGAATCAGATCGTTTTCACGGGGATGCACGATAATGTCGTGAACGGAAACGTTCGGCAGGTTCTTCAAATTCAGCGCAAACCAATCCTTGCCGCCGTTATACGAAGCAAAGAGGCCTAACTCGGTTCCGGCGTATAGCAGATTCGTGTTCTTCGGATCCTCGCGCACGATCTGAACGTAGGCCTTCGCCGGCAGATTGCCCGAGATACTGGTCCAATTCTTACCGCCGTCCGTCGTTTTGAAAATGTACGGACGGAAGTCGTCGAACATGTGACGATCGAACGCCACGTAAGCAGTGCCCGCGCCCGTGCGCGACGGTTCGACGTGCGACACCGGCGAATTGGCAGCCACGCCGGACACGTTCTTGACGATGTTGGACCAGTTCTTACCGCCATCCGTGGTGAGTTGCAGGTTACCATCGTCAGTGCCGACCCAGAGCTGTCCCTTTTGCACTGGGGACTCCGCGATACTGATGATGGTCTCGTGATACTCGGCGCCCGTATTCTCAATCGCGACTGGGCCACCCGCATCCTTCAACTTCTCCGGATCGTTCGTGGTCAGGTCGTTACTGATTTGAGTCCACGTTTTGCCGAAGTCGTCGCTCTTAAAAACTACGTTGCCCGCTAAGTACACGGTTGTTTTGTCGTGTGGTGAAAAGACGATGGGCGAGTTCCAGTTGAAGCGATACTTCTTCCCGGCCGGCGGGCCGCCCCCACTGCCATGGCCCCACGGATTGATCGGGCGCTGTTCGCGACTCGTCATGTCGGTCCAAACAATCTCGCCGCCCTGCGATTCAGAGAGATACTGATCCGGATAATCCGGATGATTGATCATGTAAAAGCCGTCGCCGAAACTGACCATCCGCCAATCGTCGTTCATGATGCCGGAGGGCTCGCGCGAGCGGCTTGGACCAGTCCACGAGCCGTTGTCCTGTAGACCACCCATCACGTAATAGAACGGTGTGCGATTGTCTGCGTGAATCTGGTAAAACTGGCCGAGCGGAATGTTGTAGACCGCTTCCCACGTGTCGCCGCCATCGTAGCTGACCGCAATGCCGCCGTCCTGTCCGTGCCACACGCGTTTCGGATTCTTTGGATCGAGCCAAAGCGCGTGGAAGTCGACGTGAGTGCGGCCGGTGATCGAACGAAAAGTCTTGCCGCCGTCAACTGACGTGAACAAAGTCGAAGCGACTGCGTAGATATGATTCTCATTCGTCGGATCGACGCGCACGCGCGTGTAATAAAAACCACGCGAGACGATGTCGGTATTCTTCGATTGGAGTTTGAACGTCTCACCACGATCGTCGGAGCGATAGAGCGTTCCGTCCTTCGACTCAACAATCACATAAACAACGTTCGGATTACTCGGCGCGACGCGAACGCCGATGCGACCCATCAGTTTCGGCAAACCGTTGGTGAGTTTGTTCCAGGTGCGGCCGCCGTCAATCGACTTGAACACGCCGCCTTTTTCACTGCCGCTGCGATGCGTCCAGGGCTTGCGCTCGAAACTCCACATGCCAGCGTAAAGAATGTTTGGGTTCGTCGGATCGATCTCGAGATCGGCGACGCCGTGCTGGTTGTCGATGTAGAGCGTCTTGGCCCAGGTCTTACCGCCGTCTGTAGTCATGAACACGCCGCGCTCTTCGTTGGGACCAAAAGCATGGCCCAGTGCGCCGATGTAGACGATGTCAGGGTTCTGCGGGTTGATGACGATCGCGGAGACGCGTTCCGTGTCCTTGAGACCCATGTGCTGCCACGTCTTGCCGCCGTCAGTTGACTTGTACACGCCGTCGCCGAAGGAGACGCTGTTGCGCACGTTTGACTCCCCAGTGCCGACCCACACAACCTCGGGATTGCTCGGTGCGAGTGCGATGTCGCCGATCGAGAGTGTGCCCTGTCGTTCAAAAATCGGTTTCCAGGTAACGCCGCCGTTCGTAGTCTTCCAAACACCTCCCGAGGCGCTGCCGACATAGACCACGTTCGGATCGCCGGGCACGCCTTCAACGTCGGCGACGCGGCCGCCCATCGCTGCCGGACCAATGCTGCGATACTCAAGTCGCGAGAAAGCTTCCTCAAATGGCGACTTCGGGGCGCCGCCGTTTTGGGCGAACGCGGTTGAAGCGAGCAGACAGATAACGATCAGGGGACGTAGCAAGCGCATAGTATTCTCCTTAGGCCGAGGACTAACGCGGATGATACTGATCTGTGGCATATTTACAACATGACATTCACTCAAACCGAACGCACGAAGCTGAAGCGACTCCCCAAACGCGGCCATTTCGATCGCGAGACTGTCTACGGAATTCTGGATGAGGGTTTTATTTGTCATGTGGGTTTCGCGCCGGAGGGCCGGCCGGTTGTGATACCGACGGGATATGCGCGGGTTGATGACAACCTTTACATTCACGGTTCGCAGGCGAGCCGCATGTTGCGAACTTTGTCGGAGGGGGTTGATGCGTGTGTGACGGTGACGTTGATTGATGGACTGGTGCTGGCGCGGTCGGCGTTTCATCACTCGATGAACTATCGATCGGTGGTGATCTTTGGTCGTGCGACGCTGGTTGAAGACCGTGAAGAGAAAATGGCGGCGTTACTGGCGTTGTCGGAACACATCGTGCGCGGACGCTGGGCGGAGGTTCGTGAGCCGACGGAGCAGGAGTTGCGGCAGACGACCGTACTTTCGTTGCCGTTGGTGGAGGCGTCGGCGAAGATCCGCACCGGACCGCCGCTTGATGATGAGGAAGATTATGCGATGAACGTTTGGGCGGGCGTGCTGCCGTTGAGATTAGAGACGGGAGAGCCGATCAAGGACCCACGCTTGCCGGAGGGGATTGAAGTCCCCGAGTACATCCGGAATTACAGACGCTAAGACAGTTTCACGCAAAGACGCAAAGGAAGACGCAAAGGCGCAAACAAATTCTTCTTTGTGGTCTTTGCGTCTTCGCTTTGCGCCTTTGCGTGAAACTATTTTTTCAACGCCTCAATCAACACTCGACCAACTGAATTACTCGGCGGAGTTATCCGCAGTATTGCAGATAATGTCGGTGCGATGTCGGTGGGCGAGGCTGGCTCCAGGTAGCGGCCCGCGTTAATGCCGGCGCCCATGATGATCGTCGGCACGTGCGTGTCGTATGAATACGGCGAGCCGTGCGTCGCCGTGAGTGTGTCGGCCAGGTATTTGAAAGGCTCCGGCACCAGCACCGCATCACCGCTACGTGCCGGATAAAACCCGTGCAGCGCGCGCCGCTCAATCGGATCGGTTACTGAGGTATCGCCGCGCATGAGCTGCGTACGTGTAAAACATCTCGCAATCCCCGGCACAGTGAGCGCCGCCGCGCAAACAACGGTGGAAAACTCCTCGACGTTCACGCCATCGCGTCGCAGCGCATCGTAGTTGAAATACAGATTGCTGTTTATCAACCACTCACGCGTCGTATTCGCTTCTTTGAACCGCAGCAGATAATCGGCCGATTGGTTATATCGAGCAGTGAGTGCTTTGCCGATAGTCGCAAACAGATCTGCTGCCTTGATACGCCCGCCACCAAGCCCTAGCGCGGCAGCGTGCTCCGGAATCGGCGAGACACCGTGATCGGCAGTAAAGGCGATCAACGTATTTGACAACCCCACACGCGCATCGACGAAATCGAGCAGCTTTGCGATATCTCGATCGACTCGCAGCACCGCATCCATCGCTTCCTGGCTGTATGGACCATAGCGATGTCCCACGTAGTCGTTGGCCGAGAAACTCACTGTGAGCACGTCCGTATCGTCGTCCTGGCCCAGCTTTTCATTCACGATCGCCTGCTGCGTAAATGAGACGAGCATTTCGTTAGTGAAGGGCGAATAGTCCAGGGCCCAGTAGAAATCGGTGCCCGGTCCTTTAGCGCCGCCGGTGATCGTGTGTGGAAAAGCGTTCGTGTCTGAGGTACTGGTGACAGTTTCCCACGGTGGCGAATCCGGACCAGCGCGTCGCTGGTATTCATTCTCGGGCAGTAACCGTTCCCATTTTGCGCCGAAGTATTTGTCCGCCATGCGACCGGCGTTGAAGGTGCTTACCCACGCGGGCAGTTCGTTGAAGTAGTAAGTCGACGACACCATGTTGCCGGTGGCGGTGCTGAACCAGTAGGCAGCATTTGCATGGCGACCGGCTGGAAGAATTGCTGAACGATCCTTGACGGAGATACCGATCACTTTCGCGCGATCGTTAGTGGCGAGTCGCAGCTCATCGCCGACCGTGGAGGTCATCAGACGTGACGGACTCGCCGCTACCTCATTTGGACCACCGCCGAGCAGTTTCACGGTTTCATCAGTAACACTCGTAATTCGCTTGCCTGACGGGCGGTCCAGCCATTCGTTCCCGATGATGCCCGACTCGGCTGGATATGCGCCGGTCATCATCGTTGCATGGCCGGGCGCTGTGTAAGTCGGCATGTGATCGTAGTTTGACTGTGTCCACGACGCTCCGTCGCGCAACAATCGTTTCAGACCATTGGCGACGAAGAGGTCGCCGAAGCGCTCGAGATAGTCGTAACGAAACTGGTCTACCACGATGAGCAGGACCAATCGCGGTCGGGTCCGTTGTTGCGTTTGAGCAACGGACCCGAAAATAAGAGTTACTATTAAGACAAAGACGAGGGGAACTCGATACATGCGGCGGATGTTAACCGATCCGCCTTAAATCCGTGTAATCCGTGGCCCTTACTCGTAGCGCAGCGCTTCAATCGGATCTAGGGCCGCTGCTTTGCGCGCGGGGTAGTATCCGAAAAAGATTCCCACCGCCGCGGAGAAGAGCACCGAGCCGACTATGGCCATCACTGAGACCAGCGTGGGCCAACCCAGGAATGCTGGGATTGCCAACGAGAGTGCGACGCCGAGGATGATGCCAATCATGCCACCAGTCAGACTCAGCACGATCGATTCGATTAGAAACTGCGTGCGAACGGCGGATGAACGCGCGCCAATCGCCATACGAATACCAATCTCGCGCGTGCGCTCGGTGACTGACACGAGCATGATGTTCATGATGCCGATGCCGCCGACGAGCAGTGAAACACCGGCGATGCACGCCAACAAGATCGTCATCGTCTTGCTGGTTTCGTTCGCAGCTTCAGCGACGTCAGTCATGTTACGAACCGTGAAATCGTCCGGCTCACTCGCGGTGAGTTTGTGCCGCTGGCGTAACAACTCGCTGATCTGCTCCTGCGCGGTGTATGTCGCATCCTGCGAAATTGCAGACACGTAAGCAATCTGGACACGGTCGCGTCCGAGGATCTTCTTCTGCACGCTCGTGTACGGCGCAAACGCGACGTCGTCCTGGTCGCGGCCTTGCGGGTCCTGTCCCTTGCGCGCCATCACACCGACAATCCGAAACGGCAGGTTCTGCACGCGAATGTCCTGGCCGATCGGATCGGCGCCAGGGTAAAGATTGTCAGCGAGAGTTTGCCCGATGACGATCGTGCGCGCTGCCGTGCGGACGTCCGCGTCAGTAAAGAACGAGCCGCTCGCAACCGGCCACTTGCGAATCTCGGGATATTGTTCGCTCACGCCCGTGAGGGCAGTGTTCCAGTTCATGTTGCCGGCGACCATCTGCGAGCGAGCGTTGACCGAAGGAGTGACCATCGAGACACTCGGCACTTCGCGTTTGATCGCATCGAGATCCTCGACTGTTAGCGTGTTGGTACCGGTGTCGCCTGTGCCACTGCGCACGCCGCCGACGTTCTGCGCGCCCGCGCTCACGAAGAGCAGGTTGGTACCAATGCTCTCGATCTGTGCCTGCACTGAAGCCGATGCACCCTGACCAATACTCACCATCGCGATCACGGCTGAGACGCCGATGATGATACCGAGCATAGTCAACGCGGCGCGCATCTTGTTGCGAACAAGAGCACGAAAGGCGACGCGAATGATCATTAAGAGAGTCATTGTCTTGTCTTACTCCTCGTCGTCGTCACTTTCGTCGACAGCCGGCAAGTTCTTCAGTTCTTCTGCTGCGTCGCGTGGTTTCTCGATCTGACGATCAGATTTGATCTTGCCGTCTTTGAAGACCACCACGCGGTGCGCGTACTCCGCGATGTCGGGTTCGTGCGTGACGAGCACGAGCGTAATGCCGCGCTCGCGATTCAGACGTTGAAAGATCTCCATCACTTCGACTGACGTGCGCGAGTCGAGATTACCGGTCGGCTCGTCCGCCAGAATCAGCGCCGGATTGTTGACCAGTGAACGTGCGACTGCAACGCGCTGCTGTTGTCCGCCTGACAACTGGTTCGGATGATTCTGTTCGCGTCCGCTTAGTCCAACCGCGGCGAGTGCTTCCATCGCACGCTCGTGACGTGTGGCTGAGTCGACGCCCAGATAGAGCATTGGCAGCTCGACGTTTTCCAGCGCGGACGTGCGCGCCAGCAGATTGAAGCCCTGAAATACGAAGCCGATCTTCTTGCAACGAATATCGGCGCGCTCGTCTTTCGACATCTGCGAAACGTCTTCGCCGTCGAGGATGTACGTGCCGCGCGTTGGGCGATCGAGACAGCCGATAATATTCATCGTCGTCGATTTGCCTGATCCCGACGCGCCCATGATGGCGACAAACTCACCCTCACGAATCTCCAGCGATACACCGCGTAAGGCGTGAACTTCAACATCGCCCATCGTGTAGGTCTTGTGAATGTGGTCCAACTGGATCACCGGGCGCGGCTCGGGAACTTCTACGCCCAACGCGACGCCCGGCTGGTACTGCTGTTGAATTTCAAAGGCTGTTGACATCGTTGCTCCTACAATGCGGCGATTATCGCCTCGGGCCTCCGCCACCTGCGCCGCGTGGTGCGCCACCGAATCCTGGCGGTGTTGAATTTGTCGTCGTACGGCTCGCGCCCGATATCTGCTGGCCAGTGATGACCATGTCGCCTTCCTTCAAATCGCCATCGACGACTTCAGTTGCCGCTCCATCACTCAAACCAACCGTGATTCTGCGGCGTTCGGGCTTACCGTCCTGGCCCAACATCCAGACGACACGCACCTGCCCCGGAAGCACTGGCGCTGACGCCGGCGCAAACTGGCCACTGCTGTTGTTGCCCTGCGCGTTGTTGTCGCCTTGCTGCTGCTGGCGCCTGCGTCCCTGGCCCTGACCTTGCCCTCCTGCTCCGGTGCTTGAGTCAGTGCGCTGCGGCGTGAAGCGAAGCGCCGAGTTCGGAACCTTCAACACGTTATTTCGCTCGTCGATCGTAATCGTCAGATTCGCAGTCATGCCCGGCTTCAGTTTCTGATCGGGATTGCCAACATCGATCACGACGTTGTACGTCACCACGTTTTGCACGTTGACCGGATTCAGACGCATCTGTTCGATCTTTCCGTCAAACTCTTTGCCCGGAAACGCATCGACCGAAAACTTCACTGACTTCGCCTGCTCCACCAGACCAATATCAGCCTGGTCGATATTCGCGATGACCTGCATCTGCGTCAGGTCGTTCGCAATCGTGAAGAGCGTCGGCGCCGAAAGACTCGCAGCCACCGTCTGGCCGACATTTACATCGCGCGACACGACGACACCATCGATCGGCGACGCGATCGTCGTATGACTCAGATTAACTTCCGCCAGACTCAGCGCCGCCTGTGCCTGTTGCACCTGGGCTGCGGCTTGCTGTACCGACGCTTGTGACTGCTGTACCTGTGCCTTCGCCTGCTCCACCGTTGCCTGCGACTGTGCGACACCGGCGCTCGATGATGATTGCTCCGAGATCTTCGCCTGGTTCAACTGCGCCACTGCCTGGTTGTACCTCGCTTCCGCAGTCTTATAAGCGGTCATCGAAACGTCGTAATCTCTTTGCGCAATCACGCCGGATTTAAGTAACGACTCCTGCTGTTTCAAAAGACTGAGCGCGTCATCCTGCTGCGCTTTCAAAACAGCGACGTTTGCTTCAGCACCCGAAACACCGGCCTGATTGTTTTGCACTGTCGACTTGGCTGCGAGATTTCTCGCCTGTGCATCAGTCACGCCCGCGCGCGAATTAACTACAGCCGCGCGCGCATTAGTCAAACCTGCTTTAGCTTGTTCGAGATTCGCACGCGCCTGGTCAACTTGTGCCTTGGCTTGTGACGGATCGAGTTGCGCGATCACTTGTCCCTTTTTAACGGTTGAATTGAAGTCGGCGTAAAGCGCGGAAATCGTTCCCGAGGCCTGGCTGCCGACCTGGACAGTCGTGACTGCCTGCAACGCGCCGGTCGCGGTGACGGTGTTGCGGAGATTGCCACGCTCAACTCTGGCGGTCAGATACTGCGGAGTGCTCGACTCGTTACCCCAGAAGTAAAAACCGGCGAGCACGATGGCCGCCATAAAGCCGCCACCGATCAGCAATTTCTTTTTGCCCGCCAGCAATCTGGTCCAAAATTGTTGTAACCAGCCGAGGTTCCTGCCTGTACTGATTCCACCCACCAAAGGTTGTTTAATTGTTTGAGTTGACATGCGCTTTCCTTATTAATCCGTAATTACGCTCGTTTTGTCAGACACCTCATATGCCTGCTTGGTTACAGGCAAGCTGCGTACTCCGGGGAGTATTTCTCGCGCAAAGGCGCAAAGTCGCAAAGAAAATCTTAGAAACGCCGTAACCATCCGCTGCCCGCGGGTGTCTTAGTTTTCGGAAAGCTCCCCTGGAGTTAATTAAGAACACTTAGGAGTAAAGAATTAGTGATGAACAAAGGACGGTTTAAGACACTGGCAATAGCTACTCTCTCGGCGATTGCTTTGGCTGCCTCGATTGCCGTTGCTCAAACGGTGACCACCGATCAGAGCAATCAGCAGGGCACACGCACCGAAAGGCGTGGCGGTCGAGGTGAACACAAAGGACATGGCTGGGGAGGAATGCGCCGCGGTGAATTCTTCGGACAGCTCAATTTAACTGAGGACCAGAAAGCTAAGATCAAACAGATCCACGAAAACTTTGCCACCCAAAACAAACCCCTGCGCGATCAGCTCCACGCCAAGCGCCAGGAGTTGCGTCAGGCAAGCGAAGGCGGTACGTTCAACGAAGCACTGGCTACTCAGAAACTGACGGAAATGGCGAGCCTCGAAGCGAAGCTGATGGGCGAACGCCAGAAGTTGCATCAGGAAATGCTTTCCGTCCTGACTGCTGAGCAAAAAGCCCAGTTGGAACAGTCGAAAGCGCAGTTCAAAGCACGTCGCGGCGGAATGCGCAAACACGACAACGAGCAGTAAGGCGTTTCCCCCACGGAGTTGGCGGATTCGTTTTTTGAAGGGTCCGCCATCCGTTAAACCGATGAGGATTGCAACTGGCGAGTGGGCTCGAACAGGCCTTGGACTTGGACCTGGCACGTCAGGCGCAGGGTGGCGACGAGTCTGCCTTTGCGGAGATTGTCAGACGTTACAGCCCACGCGTGTTCAGTGTGGCGAGCCGGTTTTTCCGGCAACGAAGTTTGGTTGAGGAAGCGGCGCAGGAAGTTTTTTTGAAAGCGTTTACACAGCTCGGGAGTTTTGAAGGCCGTGGCTCCATCGAAGGCTGGTTAACACGAATCGCGACCAACACCTGTTTGAATATGATTCGCGGCGCCAAACGGCGACCGGAGTTAACGGTTTCCGATCTGACTGACGACGAAGCGCAGTGGTTGGACCATCAATCGGGTGGTGACGGTCGTGAACAACCGTCGGTTGAAAATAGTGTGGTGGCGACTGATCTCGCCGATCGATTGTTGTCGGTATTATCGCCGGAGGATCAGCAGGCGTTGTTGATGATCGATGGTGAAGATGCGTCGATCAGGGAGGTGGCTGAAGCGACTGGGTGGTCGGAGTCGAAAGTCAAAGTGCGCGCGTTTCGGGCGCGAAAAAAGGTTCGTGAAGCGATGGAGAAGTTGTTGAATAGAAGGTGACAAATGAAAGACAAGCACATCATCGACGTTCTGGATAACACTTCGATCGCGAGTCTCTCCGAGAGCGAGCTGAGCGAGGTTCAGACTCACGCGCGAGAGTGTGTGTCATGTCGTGAGGCTTACGAAGCGGCGCGACTCTCGGCGGCCGTGTTGCAGAGTCGTGCTCAAACAAAGATTGAACCGTCACCATTTTTTCAGACCAGAGTAATGGCGGCGTGGCGAGAACAGCAGGCGGTGGAGAGCGTGCCGGCAATGCTGCGGTTATGGAGATCGGCGCGGGCGCTCGTATCGTCCATGGCCGTGACCACTGCTGCACTCGCCGCTTTGACCTTCATGCTGCCCGCGCAAACGACACCTTTGACCGATCAAACGGCGTCGATGTTGTCGGCGGAGTCAGTGATCATGGGTAGTGACGATCAGGTGAGTTACGAACAGGTGCTCAGCACGATCTACGAAGATGACGACGAGGCTAGATAGTCTATGAACAACGTTACTAAGAACAGGTGGCAAGTACGGATTGCGGCCCTGATCATCTTCGTGCTCGGCTTCACGGCCGGCATCCTGGCGCTCAACGTTTATCGCCGGGTTCGACCCTTTGGTGGCAATCGTATGGATGAGTTGTCGGAGCGATTGAACCTCACGGCGGATCAAAAGACGAGAGTGCAGGAGATCTTCAGCGACACGCGCGAGCAGATCCGGGGCGTGCGCAGCGAGATGGAGCCGAGGATGAATGAGATTCGTCGTCAGGCCGATGGTCGTTTGCAGACGGTGTTGACGCCGGAGCAGTGGCAGCAGTTTCAAAAGTTGCGCGACGAACGCCAACGCCGCGGCCGTGGTCCACGCGGTCCGGATCGACAATAGTGTTTATCCACAGATTACACAGATTTATTTAAAAGAATCTGTGTAATCTGTGGATGGCTTGATAAGGGCTTTTAGCACTCGGCCGGCTCTAACATCTTCCAGCGCTTCATTCGCGTCGTTCAATCCATACGAATCCAATCTCATTTCCGACCACAATGCCGGTCGCTGCGAGACGAGTTGCGCGGCGCGATAGAAGTGGGAAAACTCAGAACCCCAACAGCCACGCACGTCGAGATGTTTCTTGTTTAGATCCAGATGAGGGTTGAACGAAATCTCTCCGTGATCCGTGTATTGCCCGACAACAACGACCGTGCCTGCATCGCGAGTAAAACGCATCGCCTGCACGACAGCTTCGGGCGCGCCGGTGGCTTCGATCACAACGTCCGCACCGCGTCCGCCGGTATTCTCCAATACCCAATCTAATCGCTGTGCTTCGTCGTGCGTCTCGATGTTGAGCGTTGCTGTCGCGCCTGCATGAATAGCGGCCTCGAGTCTTGTTTGCGGCGCGCCGATGCAGAGCACTCGCAAAGCGCCACGCAACAGTGCGAGCAGGACCGCATTGATACCGACTGGTCCGGAGCCGAGCACGAGCACCGTATCGCCGATCTTGATGTCGCCGCGTTCAACTGCATGAAGGGAAGTCGGCAAGGCACAACCACCGGCCATAAACGTTTCCGGTGCGGCATCGAGACGAATGCAACGCGTGCCTGGCTTGAGGTAGACGTGTGTGGCCCAACCGCCGCAGAGTCCGTCGTCGAGTCCATAAGTAATCCCGTAAACTTTTCGCTGCGGGCAGCGTGTGCCGGCTTTCGCCACGAGGCAATACCAACAGGCGTTACAGGTGCGATGAACGTCGAGGAACGTTACCTGATCGCCTTCGCTGAATCGCTTGCCTTCAACGTCGAATAACTCGCCGCGAATCTTCGCTAAGCGTCCGACCGAGACGTGTCCCGGAACGAGCGGATACGGCACGCCTGCGAGTCGTCCCTGTTGGACATAGACGTCTGTGCCGCAAACTTCCGAGACTTCAACAGCGAGCAGCGCGGAGTTTGGTTCGAGATCGGGCTCGACAACTTCACGCACCTCGACGCGTGCGTTTGGTTCGGGGATGACCGCGACAAGTGGCATGACGCGATAGAATACTGTATAAAACTCTCCCGCTGATACCCTTAGAAAGCAGGTCTACTCTTCGTGCCTCAGAGCCGACATCGAAAAATAAACAGAGCCCGAAAGATTCCGAGAGTTCCCCATTCAAACCCGGGGGTCTCATCCAACAAGCCGATCGCAAATCGAAACCTGCAAGTCGGCGCGATCATTCTGGTCGCTGTCATCGCGATTGCAGCCGTTGCCTACGTCATCACACGTCGCGGCAGCACACAGACGGGCGAAGAAATCACCACCGCTTCGGGATTGAAGATTCAGGATCTCAAGGTCGGTGACGGACCCAGTCCGAAGCCGGGCCAGACAGTCACGGTCCATTACACCGGTTGGCTGATGGAGAACGGCAAGGAGGGCAGGGAGTTCGAAACCTCTCGCAAGCTAGGGAAACCAGCCGAGTTCAAGCTCGGCGAGGTGATCCAGGGTTGGAACGAAGGTCTCAGCACTATGAAGGTCGGTGGCAAACGCATACTTTATATTCCCAGCAAGCTTGCATACGGCCCTATGGGCAACCCGCCGAAGATTCCGCGCAACGCTGATTTGAAGTTTGAGATCGAGCTGCTTGGCGTCAGGTAAATAGACGATTTGTTCGTTGCAATAGTGTTGTGTTTTCGATGGCCTCTCCCTTGCTACCGCTCACGTGGTGTAGATTTAACTTCAGGATAGGGGGGGAACACCGATGAACAAATTAGTACTTGTTACTTTACTCGTGTTGACGTTGGCCACCGGTGTCTTTGCACAAGGCAGAGGTCGTGGCGGTGGTGTTGGTGGCGGTCGCGGCAGTGGCGGGAGCGGTGGTCCACCACCGGGCGTCGGTGTCGATCGCGGTTTGGGTAATGCTTCGGATCGTTCCGGCGGTCGTTCGGATGATGGACTGAGCAACGCTTCGACCCGATCAAATGGTCGTTCTGATGCCGGACTCGAGCGTGCGCGCCGTGCCAGTTCAAACTTGCGTCATGCTGACGACGATCTGCAAGACCATCCGAATCTGCCGCGTGCGTTGCACACCAACGCCAACGATTTGCGCGCCGGTTACCAGGCAGCCCTCGCGACGAATCCGGATCTGACATTTGGAAACTACGTTGCTGCGACGCGCCTGGGCCAGAATCTCAACCGCAGATTCCCAAACATTACACGCGACGCGATTCTCAGCGGACTCGCTTCAGATAGAAGTCTGGGCCAGACCTTGCAGGATCTTGGTCTAAGTAGTGACGAAGCGAAAGAAGCAAAGAAGCAAGCGGAGCGCGAGATCAAAGCCGCGCGCAAAAACGATTAGTTAAGCCTACATATCTATCCACAGATTACGCAGATGACTTAAATGAATCTGTGTAATCTGTGGATAGTTTTGTGTCTGGCTGTCTTTTGTGGGAGACTCTAACCATGAGTGAAGACAGCCTTACAATCACCGACAATCGCACCGGAAAACAGTATCAACTACCCATTCAGGACGGCACGATAAAGGCCATGGATCTGCGCCAGATCAAGGTCTCGGACGACGACTTTGGTCTGATGACGTACGATCCGGCGTTCATGAATACTGCTTCCTGCAAGAGCCGCATCACGTTCATCGACGGTGACAAAGGCATCCTCGAATACCGCGGCTACCCCATCGATCAACTAGCGGAGAAGAGCACGTACCTCGAGGTCGCTTACCTTCTGCTCAACGGCGAATTGCCTACAGCTACACAGCTTGCCGAGTGGACCAGGAACATCACCTATCACACGTTCATCAACGAAAACATCAAGAAGGTGATGGACGGATTTCACTACAACGCTCATCCGATGGGAATGTTTGAAGCTACGCTCGGCGCGTTGTCGACTTTCTATCCGGATGCGAAAGATATTTTCAACGTCGAGTGTCGTTGGAAACAGATTTATCGCCTGATTGCGAAAGTGCCGACGATTGCGGCTTTTGCTTTTCGTCACCGGATCGGGATGCAGTATTCGTATCCCGACAACGATCTGAGTTATGAAGGCAACTTCCTCAACATGATGTTCAAGACCACGGAACTGAAGTACAAGCCGAATCCGGTGCTTGAACGCGCGCTGACAGTGCTTTACATCCTGCACGCAGATCACGAACAGAATTGCAGTACGAATGCGATGCGGAGTATAGGCAGTGCGCACACCGATCCGTTCTCATCGCTCGCCGGCGCTGCGGCTGCGCTTTATGGTCCATTGCACGGCGGCGCGAACGAGATGGTGTTGCGGATGTTGAAGGAGATTGGTTCGGTTGAGAAGGTGCCTGACTACATCAAGCGCGTAAAGGCGGGTGAGTTTCGACTCATGGGCTTCGGACATCGCGTTTACAAGAATTACGACCCGCGTGCTCGCATAATCAAGCAAGTAGCGTATGAAGTGTTTGAAGTGACGGGTAAGGATCCGCTGCTGGATATCGCGCTCGAGCTCGAACGGATCGCGTTGGAAGACGAGTACTTCGTCAAGCGCCGGTTGTATCCGAACGTCGATTTCTACTCGGGGATCATCTACCAGGCGATGCGATTCCCGGTGGATATGTTTCCGGTAATGTTCGCGATACCGAGAACGTCAGGTTGGCTGGCGCAGTGGGTGGAGTTGCTTGAGGATGCCGATCAAAAGATCGCGCGCCCGCGCCAGATCTACCTCGGCCACCGCACGCGCGACTACGTTCCGATCGATAAAAGATAGTTTCACGCAAAGGCGCAAAGGAAGACGCAAAGACGCTAAGGTTTTCCTTGCGCCTTTGCGTGCTTTTCTTTGCGTCTTTGCGTGAAACTTCCTTACTCGAGCATGCGGGCGGCGATCTCTTTCAGGATCTTGGCGCAGACGGTGCCGGTGATGTGAAGTGGGTCCATGCGCGGGTTGAACTCAACGATGTCCGCGCCCACTACCTTTCCTTTTAATCGTTGAATCAGATCGATTGCCTGTCGCGTCGACAAACCTCCCGGTTCGCGGTGCGACACACCGGGCGCGAATGCGGGATCGAGTGCGTCAACATCAAACGAGATATAGACCGGTGAATCAAATTCGAGTTGCAGACCTTGTGTCAGGTTGCGCATCTCGATCGATTCGACGCCAAACTTCCTCACCTGCTCGCGCTGATCTACTGTGAAAGTCCTGATCCCAACCTGGACCAAACGCTTCACCAGTCTCTGTTCCATGATGCGCGCGAACGGCGACGCGTGTGAATTACGATTGCCCTGGTAACTATCGTAGATATCGGGATGCGCGTCGAAGTGAAGCACGCTGAGGTCTTTATACTTCCGCGCAAACGCTCTCACGATCGGATGCGTGATCGAGTGGTCTCCGCCCAGCGAGATCGGCGCCAACCCGTCGGCAATCAGCGTGTAAACCGAGTTTTCGATGAGCATATTCATGTCGCTGCCGGGCACAGGCTCGATGTCGCCGGCGTCGAAGAATGTTGAATCCCCGGACAGGTCAGTGCCGTTTTCACTTGTCAGATTCCACGCATCGGAACGCAAGGCAGCGCGTATCTGCGGCGGCGCATCCGCAGCGCCTTTTGTGAATGACGAGTTTTCATCGTAACGGATTCCAATTAAGGCGAGCTTGGCGGGTTGTTCAGGCATGGCAGCCTCAATCTATCATAGTTTGTGTTATCTTCTGCGCCATTGTTCTATGAATCGGAACCCGGCTGAAATCGGTGGCGAAACAATAGACGTAGTTGGCGAGGCGACTGGTGAGTTTCCACCACCGACACATCCTGTGACCGACCGTGAGCAGACAAGCAAATCTGCATTCATGGTGGGCGCCGGTATCCTCATCAGCCGAATCATCGGCGTCATTCGACAACGAGTTTTTGCATACTATTTCGGCCAGTCTGCTGCTGCTGATGCCTTTAATGCAGCCTTCCGAATACCGAACTTTCTACAGAATCTTTTCGGGGAAGGTGCGCTGTCCGCATCATTCATTCCCGTATATGCGAATCTGCTCGCGCGCCACGATGAAAAAGATGCGAGCCGTGTAGCCAGCGCAGTATTCAGTTTGTTGGCGTTGGTTACATCGATCGTGGTTGTCGCCGGGATCCTTGCCGCGCCACTACTAACTTCCGTCATCGCTTTTGGGTTTGAAGGCGAGCGCCGGGACTTGGTGATTCACCTGGTTAGGATTTTTTTTCCTGGGGCGGGCCTGCTGGTGTTGTCGGCCTGGTGTCTGGGTGTGCTTAACAGCCACCGGAAGTTCTTCCTTTCGTACACGGCGCCAGTGGTCTGGAATCTGGCGATTATCGTTTCGTTAGTGGCGTTCGGAGGGCTGCATCCGGGTCAACTGAATGCGAACGCGCTAAACCAGTTTCAATTTCATCTTGCTGAATTAGTTGCGTGGGGAGCGGTAGTCGGCAGTGCGCTTCAGTTTGGTGTACAGCTACCTACTGTGTTTCGGCTTGCAAAGAAACTCCGGCCAACGTTGGACATTGCCAACAGCCACGTACGTGAAGTCGTCCGGAATTTCTTTCCTGTGTTTATGAGCCGGGGCGTTATTCAGATCAGCGCCTTCATAGATGTTACCCTCGCCAGTCTCTTACCTACCGGAGCGGTCGCGGCAATTACATATGCGCAGAGTCTTTACACCCTGCCTGTCAGTCTGTTTGGAATGTCGATATCGGCCGCCGAACTGCCGGCAATGTCGAGTGCGATTGGCACTACGGACGAGGTTGCCGCCGAATTGCGACGGCGTCTTGACGATGGTCTGAGCCGAATCGCATTTTTCATCGTGCCATCGGCGGTAGCCATGTTGGCCCTCGGAAATGTCATCACGGCGGTGCTGTACCAGACTGGTGAATTCAGGCGTGATGCAACTTTCTACGTTTGGGGTATCCTGGCGGGCTCGACTCTCGGCTTGTTAGCGTCAACTCTTGGCCGCTTGTATGCTTCGACCTACTACGCGCTGCACGACACGCGCACACCGCTTTTGTACGCAGTCATTCGAGTGATACTTACGGGTGTCCTTGGTTACCTCTTTGCCATTCCTCTGCCTCTGTGGCTCGGTATCGCTCCAAAATGGGGTGCCGCTGGACTCACGGCTTCCGCAGGCTTAGCCGGCTGGATCGAGTTTGCGCTTTTGCGGCGAACACTCAACAAGTGGATTGGACGAACCGGTCTGCGTTTTGTGTATGTCGCGAAACTCTGGCTCGCAGCCGTCGCAGGTGCAGCGATAGGTTTGCTGATCGAGGTCGGTATTGGTCTACGACATCCGTTAGTCGTCGCACTTTTAGTTCTTGGTCCGTACGGCATCACTTATTTTGGTGTTACGTATGCGCTGAAAGTGACGGAGTCAGCATCAGTGATCAAGCGAATCTTGCGCTTATCAGGTGTGAGGAGATAGGTGGTGCACCCAGCAGGGCTCGAACCTGCGACCTTCTGATCCGAAGTCAGGTCACGAGCACTGCATCAGATTATAGCTTTTACTAACTACTAACATTTGTTACAGGTTGCAGCCGCCAACGAGTGTATCTATTACCACCCATTAACATTGGTATCTGCGTAGTCTTGTCACAAGTTTGTCTCAACCGATCGATTGAACCATCGATCTTGCATTGTGAAGAGGCCCGCGCTTCGCGCGTCTGGTGGCATTTCCTCACTCGCTTTCAATTCCACACAACCATTTCACCGCAAGCTACGTTGCTCGATTAGCTCGCCGATCACGCTTCGACGACGGTATTGCAGCAATTATGGAACGCAGAAGATCATTGACTACCTCTGATGATCCGAAGATTTTCGCCACATCTGGTTCCAGTACAACAGCCACAGTGCCTTTGGACATCTTCGCTGCAAATCGATTCGGTTTCGACTTGCTGTAGTCGAACCGGTATTCTGAACGCAATGTTTCTTCGTCCACTGGCTTTTTCTTACGAACCGACGTTTTCTTCATAATCTTTGCGCTCCCTGCGAGTCGCTTTGCGTGCACTAAAGATTCGTACTCGATCGTCAATACTTGTAAAGTTCACCAAAATTAGTTGATGTCCCGCGGAGTGGCCGATGATGATTTCACGCAACTCGTCGACTGAGTGTTCCTCATCCGGAAAGATTCGCGCCAACGGATCAGCAAATACCGTCATCGCCTCTTCGAATGAAATCTCATGCTTGGCGAGATTCGCTTCAGCCTTATTCGGATCCCATTCGAATCGAAGAGACATCTTTGCTTATGTTAACACGGAGTGCGGTGCGTATTCGTGATTGATTGGTGTCTACACCGCTTTAACTCGCGGCCGACGCGCACGGATTACCCGAGTAAACTGAAATGTCTGATGGTCTGTCACTGCTCAGTGAAAATGTCCAGTGGGTGCTCAATGAGAATGTCCGCTGGTTCCAGATCCGCGCGCCCTTGACGCTGCGGCTATGAATGCCCGCGCCGACCGGAGGAGGAAAACAAAAGCTCCTCCGTTCGTCTTGCCATTCTAGCCGCGGCGTCAAGGGTCCGCTGCGCCGCGCTCCGTGAGCTGGAGGGGCAAAGCAAAAGCCTCCCGAAAGAGGAAGCATGCAAAGTTTGTGGGAGTCAATAATTGCCAAAGAGATAAGCGTTGTGACGGCGCCGGGCTTTGGGATCAGGTGGTTGAGGAAGGGAACGCGAAATCGGAGTGCTCGGTTTCTCGAGCGACGTCGTTGCCGCCTGGTCCAAGCGCCGATAAGCAAGCTTCGTATCCTGATGATAGCGGTCAGCTCGCTCTCGGGCGTAACATGCACCATCACTTTGCAAGCGACCAGGCAGGGCTGCTCTTTCTCACGCAGGATCTGAAGGGTGAGACCACGATAAGAGATGGTGTGGTCAGCTTTGACCTTCCGTTCGGTGGCGGTGGAGAAGAGGCAGTATAGATCCAACTGCGGCGGCAGCGGGCGCCAGGCACTTTGCGGATTGCACGGCGCTTTGGCGAAGCGTTGGTTGTAAGCCGGGATAAAAGTTTCGAGAAAGAGGTTAGCCTACTCCAGCGAAGGCAATGCCGGCGAGGCGCATCTCTTTGCGGAGTCGATCCTGAAAGGTTAGCCAGAGCCCCATGCTGTTAGCATGCGGACATTTTCACTGAGCAGTTAAGCGGACATTTTAATTGAGCAGTAACACTGAATGTCTGATGGTCTTGAATAATTCTTTTTTAACTGATAGGAGTGGATTCGAACCACTGACCTCACGGTCCCGAAAACCTGCAACCTAACAGTGCGCCTGTTACGTTGTGACCACTTTTACTAACATTTATCGCGGATCGCAGCCCGTTACGATTGCCTCAGTTTACACGTGTGCGCGCCTGTTTCCATCTAAGACCGACACAGTTTTCCCCACACAATAAAGCTCATACAATATCGCATCGGGAATTTGTTCAGGGACATATCAGTGGCACTTCACGGATGCACCTGAACGCTCAAAAATGTGAAACCCATTCATGTCGAATCCCAATAACGTTAACTTTCGCGTGCAATTCTCGCGTGAAACGTCTCAAATAGTTAGGCGTTGATGAATATGTAGGGAAACCGAAAGGGGATCTGAAATGGTTAACCATGAAGTAATGACTGAGGATGATATTCATGATTTTGGGATAAACATCGTAGCGGAGCATTCTCAAAAAGATGGATTTGAAATCGTCTCCATTAATAAAGACAGACAGTACAACCCCCAAATTGTAGCTAGGAAAAATGATCAGCTTGCATTCATCGTTGTTCGCACTGCCTGCTATCCGAATAAGGGGAGTATTGATGATGCAGCACTAATGGACCACCTGATTTCCCACGCGGACAAGCATAATGCAATTTGTTATTTTGCGAGCGTTGGAATCGCCAATTCAGAAGTGCAGACAGAGGAGGAGAGGAGCATCCCTATCAAAGGCGCAGGCTACTATGTGTCGTATGAAGGACTCCTGATTTTAACTTGATCAGATAGGGTAAAAACATGGGAGGAGTTCGTATTATCTATTTATGAACGAAAAGATTTTTCAGCTACATGCGTTATCATCGCACCAGACTTTGAGAGTATTAGCGACGAGTTGATTGAGCACTTTTCTACTCACCCGAATGACTTACATAAGCTCGATCCCAGAAAGTTGGAGATGCTTTTAGACGCAGTGTTCAGAAATCAGGGTTATCGAACGGAGTTAGGTCCGGGGTGGTCCGATGGTGGTGTTGACCTACGTCTATACCGAAAAGACTCCATCGGCGAGATTTGTACTCTAGTACAGGTTAAACGATATAGCCCGACGAATCCGATCCGGTTGGAAGCCGTTGCCGCCTTAGCAGCAATTGTCGATCATGAGAAGGCCAATCGAGGTTTATTTGTTACCACATCGAGATTTCTTCCTGGCGTACAGAAATTTGCTGAAAAGCAGATCCGTCGCATCAGTCTAGCAAACTCCGCAGACATTGCTAGATGGTGTGAAGAAGTAGCTCGCAGGAATCGCAAGCAGTGAGTCCACCGTGATGCGAAGTCGCACTATTCCGGGAGGTTAATCTGTAACAAACACATAGAACCGGTCATCAGTTATTCAGGCCTATAAATCAGCTATTCCTTTACAAAACTCCGCAATCCCGCCATTTCTAAACTCAGGGAACACCACATCATTGCAATCTTAAAAGCGGTCTAAGAGGACGAACTGTAAGGAGGTGTGTGAGAACACGAGATCGGTGAAGCGACTGATTATCAGTGGAACTCGAAGTACGGTGGTATGAAGGCGCTGGACATTCACGGCTCCGCCATTGATCGTTACCGATCCTTGCAAAACTCAGGGCCGAAGTGTATGAATGCCTCCCAATCAGGAGTGGTAGATGGCAATTCCAAATTGGCTGGACCGGTTGCGTCGACAGGAGATAATCAATGTTGTCCAAAACCATCCGAACACTCACAAGGGTCTTATCTTAAACCTTTCCCGACAGGAGATCGTCGAGAAGGTGATTTGCGGCGGACAAGCCGACTTCGATGCTCCCTATCTCCATTTGAACGGAGCTGAACGAGCACTTCTCTACGCTTACTTCAATCAGCTCGGTCATTTGGAGGAGCTCATCGAGGCATTCACCCAACTTTTCAAGAATGGATCCCCTGCAGATCCGTTTGTTGTCGTGGACGTAGGCTGCGGGCCTTTTACTGGTGGCCTCGCCCTCTCATCAGTTATTAATAAACCGTTCAGTTACATCGGAATCGATCGGTCCGTTTCGATGCGAAATTTGGGAGAGCGGCTGGCTAGTACCGCGCAGGGTTTTGGACGTCTCAGATGTTCCGACCGCCAGTGGGTCGCAGACTTCGCTGACATTAAGTGGCAACCCCCTCCCGACTGGAGGCCCATTTTTGTGATTGCTTCGTACCTGCTTGCGAGTCCTACCTTGGACGTTGCGGTTTTCGTTCGAAATATCGACGTAGTTTGTAAACTCTTCGGCCGGGGGCCAGTTACAGTTTTGTACACGAATTCGGCACTCCCGAGGCCAAATCGCAGCTTTCCGCTATTCCGGAATTTGCTCCGAGACCTCGGTTTCAGAATCATCGCCGATGACCTAGGCGAGATTGCTATTGAGAGATTTCAGGAACTTCGAAGCCGTCCACTAAAGTATGCGTTGTTTCACCGAGATGCTCAGACGACCTTGGAACTGTAGGAAATTGTTGGATGAAGTTACCAGCATACGAAGAACTCATACCTGAACAATTGACTGTCATGGATTACCCTCTGGACCTACCCCTCTTTGTCGCAGGTCCACCGGGTTCAGGCAAAACAGTACTCGCCGTTCGGCGTGCGGATGCTGCTTCAGAAGCTAAAAAAGAAGTAGCGTTGATAACCTTCAACAGAATGTTAAGGAGGCTTGCCGCGCTGTTAAGCGCTGATGGTCCGGTCCATGAGACAATGCAGAAGTTTGTTTGGCATGACTATTTCCGTCGCACGGGACAAGAACCGGAGTCTCCGGTGTATGATCCCTACCGTTACGTTTGGATCAAGATGCTTGAGAACCTCAAAGCCCGGAATTCCAAACCGCGATTGGACCATGTCGTTGTCGACGAGGGACAAGATCTTCCAGCAGGCTTTTTCGAATACTTGAACCAACATGCTGCGGTTGTTCTGAGCGTGTTCGCTGATGAAGAGCAGGCGTTGGGATGGCGCAAAACGTCTTTGAGTGAAATCCAATTCGCCGGCGCCTTACCTCAACCAGTATTGCTTAAGGAAAACCACCGGAATCGTCCGGAGATCGCCGCACTGGCTCATCATTTCCACCGCGGATTGCTTCCAGCCACAATGACGCGACGGGCACCTATTGGTCAATTGCCACGATTGATTAGAATCAGCGAGGAATCCACGGTAGAGTTCATCGGCACTTGGTTTGAAAATCGCGGCGGAACAGTCGGGATCGTCGTCGATCGCAATGACTTTGGGGAACGTATTCACAGCGAATTATTGCGCCGATTACCGAACAGGCGGATCGATATATACACGTTCCACCGTAATAACGAGGATACCATCGCCCTGCTCGATGAGGGCGTCACAATTTTGAACAAGGAGTCTGTTAAGGGACAGGAGTTCGATACACTCTTCATATTGCAGTTGGAGCGGTTCATTCCTTGCGCCACCGACGCGATGAGGCGAGCAATGTACATGATGTGTGCCCGTGCACGTGACTATTTGTTTTTGATGCATAGTGCGTCTCTTTCCAGGGACGGTGAGGCTGCATTGCCGGGACCCAATATCTTAGAGCGCGAATGAGTACCGGACAGCTAACAATGAAGTTTGTTTCAGGTCGAGAAGAAACCGATCGTCCACTCAATCCAACCACGGCGCATTGGTTCGGACTTTCGGTTGACCACCGGACTCTGCTAGAAGCCCTTCAGGACAACTGGCTGCGACCGCGTGAAGATCGGCCGGGTTACTTGCTTGGGGTGGGTGCATATGCAGACGAAGGCTTGGGATCACTGAGCGAGCACCCTATCCAAGTGCGTCTTAAGTTTGATCCTGCACGCCTACCGGAAATCCGAGTATTGCGACTCGTTGACAGTGAGTGGCTAGTATCGTCCTTGGACCCTAAAGACAAGAGTGGCAAGGTCATGTTTTGGCCGGGTGCGCTCCCGACTTTTGCTATATCAGAAGTGCTCGTGTCGAACTCGGAGCACAGTGCACGATTGAATGGTCTGACCCGTCAGGTATCTAACTTGACTCTTCCTGCTGTACCTCGTGTTGTGAGAGCTGATCAGGATTTAATTATTCGCGAGAGTTTACCGTCCAACCCCGATCTTTCGGGAATCGTAGTATCCAAAGAGATGGACAGAGTCAGGGGCTCAGTGGCAATGGCAGTATGGGCCATTCCCCGCGTCGATCCTTGGCTGGATCTTCTTTGCGAGAGTCTAGGCCCCGAGCCGTCATCTGGCGTGGCATTAAGTGCCGGATACCTAGGTACGCCATGGAGCACCTGTCTACCATGGTTAGAAGAGTCCCCGCCTCTGGCAACTGCAAACTCACATACGCGATGGTGGATTGGCGCAATATCTGCTTTCCGCACCACCTCAAGTGAGGGGCTAGGAAATTCAGCGGAACTGATGCACCAAATCTCAGAGCAACTCGGCCCGGATTTCTCGGACCAGTTTCGAAGTTGGTCTGATCAGACGACAGGAATACTACGCGGTCAAGAGCGCTTGCAGCTTCGTGACTGGAAGGAAAATCCGATTGGCAAGGCGATCCAGTTAGTTTTGGCCAGGCCAGATCCCACGGTGTTCAGAAAATGGAAAGACGACCTACCATCGCTTCCGCCTCCGGTCTGGTGGTTCGCGGCGATACTGTGCGGCCTTTTGCATGGTTATCGACGTTTGCCGACTTTTCTCAGAGGAGACGCAGAGCAGCAACGTATTCTAGCGATTCATGCTTTGCGTGTCTTCGGTGTCCTTCCCGACGCAAAGAATTGGAGAGCACTCGCATATGAGAAGCCGAAATGGCAACGAGAAGGTAATGAAATCGTGCTTTCTTGGTCTGGGACGGTATTTGCACGAAAGCCCCTACATGCAAGGGGAAAATGGTTCACAGCGGATTGGACCATTCCCTCGACTAAGAATCTAGCCGAAACACTCAGCAAAACAAACAACTGGCCGTCAACAAGAACGCGGATCACGCTTTCTCCTGGAGAGAGCGTTGCGTTTACAGGAAACATTAAAGTAGTTAACGAGCCACAAAAGGTTCTCATTGCAAAGAGCCATACAGAGATTCTTCTTCCATCTAATGCGAAGTCCGAGTTGGATCGTGAGGAGTTCCTCCGATGCGTCGCAACTGAAGGAGCAGATGTCTCTCCTCCGCCGGAGATACTTCGAACCGAAATACATCAGGAGACGGAGAAGGCAGCTGTCGAAGGAGTTCCAGGATTGCTCTATGTTCCTGATTTCCTGAGTGAGACTGAGGAGCGGCAACTGGTCGCCGCCATTGACAATGGTCCCTGGAGACACGACCTTAAGCGGCGAGTGCAACATTACGGATGGCGCTACGACTACAAGGCCCGCGAGATTGATATGTCGATGCGTCTGGGGCCCTTGCCTGAGTGGGCCATGCTCCTCGCAAAAAGACTCCAATCAGAAGGACACTTACCTCACCTCGCGGATCAGGTGATCGTCAATGAATACGTGGGCAAGCAAGGAATTGGTAGACATACGGATTGCATTCCCTGTTTCGATGACGGAGTTGCGATGCTGAGCTTGTTGGAGTCTTGGGAAATGATCTTCCGAGACGATCGAAAGGGCTCAACTATCAAAGTGCATAAGATGCTCGAACAACGGAGCGTCACGATCATGGCTGGAGAGGTCCGCTATCACTGGACTCATGAGATTCCATCCAGACTTAAGGAGTCTAGCGGGTTACAGCGTAGTCGGCGTATCTCAGTAACGTTTCGCAAAGTTAATGATCGAGCAGTTCTGCCATCACGGAAAAATCCGCGTAAGCGTGTGACTAGCCGAAAATGAGATAGAAGGCCTCAATAGCGTAACGCCATTGGGGTCCGGCCTGCCAATTTGGTGTTCTCTCTAAGTCGAAAGATTTATGCCACGCTACACTCACGCAACGGATCGTGCCAAGGGGTCGGCGGTCGAAGCGGTAATATTACGCGTCTGCCACAATCCTGCCAAAACAAGAACGGCCACCGTCTGCGATTACTGTCTAACGAGTACCATTCGTCAAAATTGCGCTGCATGCTCAAAAGCAATCCGGGTCAGTTTTTAGCTCGGTCGGAGCAACAGTTAGCAATTAACTGGGCTACGAAATTGTTCCTCACCCGGGTACTAGGGAGCTAATATAAACGATCAATTTTTGATTCCATCGCGCGAGCATGAAAGCGAACGCAGGTGCTACGCACCTGATTGAGAGAGACACGACACCCCCGCTCGCGTGGCTGTGGCGTATACGCGGCGCGTATACATCGGCTTGGTCCAACTATTGCAGCGATTTACACGTATACGCGGTCAAATGGCGCATGCGCCTGCAAACACAATGTGCACAGGGAAGAAATGAGGCAATGAGTGAAGCAAAGCGGATCAAACGTGAGTTTCAGGCCCACGACTGAGGAGTACACGC
>Ga0207708_10000090_pt1 | contig 71734 bp, 62 predicted proteins | sample KBSK5101metaG_FD_184340 | JGI IMG/M metagenome (GOLD analysis project Ga0207708, IMG submission 184340) | Corn, switchgrass and miscanthus rhizosphere microbial communities from Kellogg Biological Station, Michigan, USA - KBS K5-10-1 metaG... | ecosystem: Host-associated > Plants > Roots >... | reverse complement strand
GTTCGGCGTAGCTCAGCAGCTTGCGCAGTTTCATGCCGATCCAGGCCGGGTCGATGATGCGCATGTCGAGCGACAGCAGCTTGCACAATCCATCGAGTGAGCGCGGATAGCTTCCCGCCATCCATACCGAATAGGGCCGTCTTTGCCCGGAAGGCAATATCAGTTCCTTGAGGATCAGCACGAAATCGTCGCCCGAACTGGGATTGTAGACATCGACCGACCATGACATGGTACCGTCGGTGCCGGTCTTGGGTTCCTTCTTCGCGAACAACGCATCCAGTACCGGCGAACGATCGTCCCGCGGCGTCAGCCCGCCCAGTTGTTCCACTCGCCAATTGACGATGCGCGCGAACGCGGCCACGGTACTCGGCATATGAACTGGCACGCCATCCGGCGGCATCGGACAATCGAACGCATCGTCACCCGACGTTCGCGACAGAATGTCGAGTTTGGTGCGCACCCAGGCACGATCCTGCGCGCGCATATCCATCGACAAGGTCTTCGCAACGGCACCGAGACCCCGGGGTTGCTCGTTGCCGTTGACCCAGACTTCGAAGGCGTGGGGGTCGCCGTTGTCGACATGGCCCACGAAAATCGCGAACGGTCCGAACGGCGACTCCACCATGTAAGTCCACGACGGATTGCCGGCAGCAAGTGGCGGGCGGCTCGGCCAGCGCAAACTCGACAGCGCCGGCATCGGCGCGGCATCGAGCCGGATACGGCGGTCGGCGTCCGAAGTATCGAGGTCGTTGGGTGCCTCGCTTTTCGGGGTCACCGACAGCACGGATCCCAACACGCCATTCGGCCGGTATGTTGTGATGCCCTTCAACCCTGCCTTCCAGGCTTCGAGATAGAGGTCCTTGAAATCCTCGAACGGATAGTTCTCGGGCACGTTCACGGTCTTGCTGATTGCGGAATCGATGAACGGCGCGATCGCCGCGACCATGCGCATATGATCTAGGGCCGAGATTTCGAGCGCGGTCACGAATTGCGGGGGCAGCTTCGCAACATCGCCGCCGATATGGCGATAGAGGCGCCACGCGTGGTCTTCCACGTCGTATACCTTATGCGATCCATCCGCTTCGCGTTTCTTGCGCTGGTAAGTCCAGGAATACGGCGGCTCGATGCCGTTCGCCGCATTGTCCGCAAACGCCAGCGAAATGGTGCCCGTTGGTGCGATCGAAAGCAGGTGGCTGTTGCGTAGTCCGTGAGTTCGAATGTCGCGCTTGATATTCTCCGGCAAGCGCGAAGCAAAGCGCGGACTGGCCAGATACTGCTCTTTGTCCAGCAACGGGAAGGCGCCTTTCTCCTGCGCCAGGTCCACGGATGCCGCGTAAGCGTCATCACGCATGGTTTCCGCGATTTTTGCGCCCACCTTGTGAGCCTCGTCCCCGTCGTAACGCAGGCCAAGCATGATCAGCGCATCGCCCAGGCCGGTGAAGCCGAGCCCGATTCGGCGCTTGTTTCTGGCCTCTTCGGCCTGTTGCGGCAGAGGCCAAACAGTGACATCCAGCACATTGTCGAGCATGCGCACGGCCACCTTCACGACTTTGGCGAAGGCTTCGAAGTCGAATCTTGCCTTCGGCGTAAATGGTTGGGAAACAAATGGCGCGAGATTGACACTTCCCAGACAACAACAACCATAGGGAGGCAGAGCTTGTTCGGCGCAGGGATTCGTAGCTTCGATTTTCTCGCAGTACGAAAGATTGTTGTCGGCATTCATGTGATCGATGAATACCACGCCCGGCTCGGCGTGATCGTAAGTCGAGTCCATGATCTGCTTCCACAGATCGCGCGCTTTGACCCTGCGATAAATCCAGCGGCCGTCAGCGGCCTGGTGTTCGGGCGCGCCAGTTACTTCCCTGCCCGGCCGCACCGGATGCACGAGGTCCCATTCGCCGTCGGCCTCCATCGCGCGCATGAACGCGTCGGTCACCGCCACGCTGATGTTGAAGTTGCGCAGGTCACCCTTGTCCTTGGCATGGATGAATTCCTCGACATCGGGATGGTCGCAACGCAGGATGCCCATTTGCGCTCCGCGCCGCGATCCTGCCGACTCAACGGTTTCGCAGCTGCGGTCGAACACGCGCATGTACGACACCGGCCCGCTGGCACTGCTTTGCGTGCCGCGCACCAGCGCGCCGCGCGGGCGGATCGACGAGAAGTCGTAGCCGACCCCGCCGCCGCGGCGCATCGTTTCCGCCGCTTCGAGCAACGCCATGTAAATGCCGGGCTTGCCGTCGATAACCTCGGAAACAGAATCGCCCACCGGCTGCACAAAACAGTTGATCAGCGTGGCCGAAAGATCGGTGCCGGCAGCGGAGTTGATGCGCCCGCCCGGAATGAAGCCGCTCTCGAGCGCTTCGAAGAACAGCGGTTCCCATTTGCCGGGTTCGGCTTCCGCGGCGGCAAGCGCGCGTGCCACGCGCCGTCGCACATCCTCGATGCTGCGCTCGTAGCCCTTGGCATACTTCTCCAGCAGCACGTCGATACTGACCTGCTGTGGGGCCAAAGTTAGATTGGTATCGTTGGCTTTCACAATGAATTTTCCAGATATAGCTGCTAAATAATACTCGCGATATCGTCCCGGCGTGGCCGAAAAACCTCACGCATGCAACTTTTCCCTTCGCATTTCTCCGTGCCCTCTGTGACCTCTGTGCCTAAAAGAGTACTCCGACGTGCGGCGCGCGTAGGTATCTGTGTTGGGTGTAGATGCCCTGGGGCGCTCATGAGGCCATCGCAGTGGGCACCTTGTGGCCCCGCACGGCGAGGAATTTCGACAACACGCGCCCTGTATGCGAAGACCTCACACTGGCGACTTGCTCTGGCATCCCCTGCGCCACGACATGTCCCCCCGCCTCACCGCCTTCGGGACCGAGGTCGATTATCCAGTCCGCATCGGCCATTACATCGAGATTGTGCTCGATCACGACCACCGTGTTGCCGGCATCGACCAGCCGGTGCAACACCCGGATAAGTTTCTCTACGTCGGCCATGTGCAAGCCGACGGTCGGTTCGTCGAGCACATACAGCGTCTTTCTGCCTCCGGCACCCGCGCCGCGGCGCGGCAGGTCATGTGTGATGCGGACCTTGGACAACTCGGTGACGAGCTTGATCCGTTGCGCTTCGCCGCCCGATAAGGTGGGGCTTTGCTGGCCGAGCGTGAGATAGCCGAGGCCGACGTCCTGCAGTAGTCGCAGCGCATGATGGATCGCCGGATGCGCGGAGAAAAAATCCACGGCTTCGTCCACGCTCATCTTCAACACCTCGCCGATTGACTTGCCTTTGTAGTGCACCGCAAGGGTCTCCGGATTGAAGCGCGCGCCGTTGCAAACATCGCAGGCCACCCGGACGTCCGGCAGAAAACTCATTTCAATCTTCTGCATGCCTTGCCCCTCGCAAGCGTCACAACGGCCGCCAGCGGTATTGAAGGAGAAGCGGCCGGGGTCGAAGCCGCGCATGCGAGCTTCCTGCGTTCCGGCAAACAATTTCCGGATCGCATCCCAGAAACCGACATACGTAGCCGGGCAGGAACGCGGCGTCTTGCCGATCGGTGTCTGGTCGACTTCGAGCACGCGGTCGATTGTGGCCCAGCCGTCAAGGGATTTGCAGCCGGCCGGTTCGAACGCGTTCCTGTTGCGCCTGTTGCGCTCGCCCACCAGCGCCGCCATGTTGTCGTGCAGGACGTCGCGCGCGAGCGTGGACTTGCCGCTGCCGGAAACACCGGTGACGACGCTCAAACGCGCCAGCGGAAATCGCACATCGACGTGCTTCAGGTTATGCAGCTTCGCGCCGGTCATCTGGATCGCGGGTGTCCGGCTGTCGGTCGGGCGCCAGGGTTGCAGCGGATGCAACAATGGATGGAGCAGAAATTGTCCGGTCAGCGAGGCGGGTGAACGCATCAACTGCTCGACGTTGCCTTGCGCAATCACTTCACCCCCGAGACGCCCCGCGCCCGGACCGAGGTCGACAACATGATGCGCGCGCCGGATCGTGTCTTCGTCATGCTCCACGACCAGCAGCGTATTGCCTTTTTTCTCCAGCTTTTCCAAGGTGTTCAGGAGAATCTGGTTGTCGCGCGGATGAAGGCCGATCGTAGGTTCGTCGAGGACGTAGCAAACCCCGCGCAGATTGGAGCCGAGTTGTGCTGCCAACCGGATGCGTTGCGCTTCGCCCCCAGACAGGGTCGGCGCGGAGCGATCCAGAGTCAGATAGTCGAGGCCGACTTCCGACAGAAAGCCAAGACGACTCTTCAACTCCGCTACGAGATCGCGCGCGATCTCAAGCTCCCGGCCTTCGAGTTCCAGCATCGAGACCAGGTCCGCGAGCTTGGCGACCGGCAGCATGCCGTAGTCGGCGATCGAACGATCGCGCCACAACACTGCGAGTGCTTCGGGGTTGAGCCGCCTGCCCGAACACTCCGGACAGGTTTCGTCGACCTGCAGCCAGTCGATCCAGGAATCAAGCACGTTGTCTTCCGTGCCTTTGCGCGAGCGTTCTTCATCCCAGCCGACTTCGTCGATCTGCAGCCCGGTGCCATAACAGCTTGCGCACCAGCCGTGCTTTGAGTTGTACGAAAACAGACGCGGATCGAGTTCCGGGAAACTGCGAGCGCAGGAAGGGCAGGCCCGCTTGGTCGAAAACACTGTCTCCGTCACGCTGCCTTTGCCATTCATCAGTCCGTCGAGCGGCGAGATCACATGCGCCACGCCTTTGCCGTGCTCGAGTGCGAGCTTCAGGCCTTCACGCAATGCTCTCTCGTCCGCCGCGCTGACATGCAGATCCGCGACCGGCAGTTCGATGGTGTGCTCCTTGAACCGGTCGATGCGCGGGAACTTCTGCGTCGACAGAAATTCGCCGTCGATGCGCAAATACGGAAAACCCTTGTTGTTGGCCCACTTGGCAAGATCGGTATAGACGCCTTTGCGATTCACCACCAATGGCGCCATGAGGCCGATATGCTGCCCCTTGTAGTCGCGCATGATGCGCGCGGCGATTGCATCCGGACTTTGCGGCTCGATCGGCACCATGCAGTCGGGGCAATGCTGTGTGCCCAGCTTCACGAACAGCAGGCGCAGGAAATGATGGATTTCGGTAAGCGTGCCGACGGTACTCTTGCGCCCCCCGCGGCTGGTGCGCTGCTCGATCGCCACCGTCGGCGGAATGCCGTAAATCGCGTCGACGTCCGGCCGCGAGGCAACCTGCACAAATTGACGCGCGTAGGCGTTTAGCGATTCCAGGTAGCGGCGCTGGCCTTCGCCGAACACGATGTCGAAGGCCAACGTGGATTTACCGCTGCCGGATACGCCCGTAATTACCGTGAACTTGCCGCGCGGCAACGAAAGATCGATGTTCTTGAGATTGTGTTCGCGCGCGTTGTGGATTTCTATTGCCGGATGCGTGTCGACATAGGGGCGCCGCAGTTCCGCAACTCCCGGCGCCCGCTGGGCAAAGGCGCCCTTCTCGATGGCCTGCTCGTATTCCTTCAGTGCTACGCCGGTATGGGATTTTGCGTCGCGCCGGATCTGGTCCGGCGTCCCCATGAACACGACTTCGCCGCCGGCTTCGCCGCCCTCGGGACCGAGGTCGATGATCCAGTCACATGCGGCAATCACATCGAGATTGTGCTCGATCACCAACAGGGAATGTCCGGCCTCCACCAACCGACGGAAGGAGCGCAAGAGTTTTGCGATGTCCTCGAAATGCAAGCCAGTGGTGGGCTCGTCGAACAGGAACAGCGTTCCGCGTTCCGGTGAGGCGTGAGCGGTACGGGGTGAGGCGTGCTTAACCGCCTCTGCCAAGTGGCCTGCAAGTTTCAGTCGCTGCGCTTCACCGCCGGACAAAGTCGGAACCGGCTGGCCAAGGCGCAAGTATTCGAGACCGACTTCAGCGAGCGGACGCAGGGTGCGCAGGACTTCTGGATAGGCCGCAAAGTAGCGGACTGACTCCGACACCGTCATCTCGAGCACGTCGGCGATGCTTTTTGGGGGCATGCCTGCGGGAGCAATCGTGACTTCGAGGAGTTCCGGACGATAGCGGCGGCCATCGCAGTCGGGGCAACGCAGATAGACATCGGAGAGGAATTGCATCTCGACATGCTCGAATCCGTTGCCGCCGCAGGTTGGACAGCGGCCATCGCCGGAATTGAAACTGAACATGCCGGGCTTGTAGGCGCGTTCCTTCGCCATCGGCGATTTTGCGAACAGGTCGCGGATCGCATCGAAGGCGCCGACGTAGCTCGCCGGATTGGAGCGCGTAGTCCGGCCGATCGGCGTCTGGTCGACCATGACTACGTCGCCGACCAGGTCCGCGCCAGCCAGCGCCTGATGCGCCCCCGGCGTCTCCGACGGCTTGCCCTTGTGCTTGAGCAACGCCGGATACAACACGTTCTGCATCAGGGTCGACTTGCCAGATCCCGAAACGCCGGTCACGCAAACCAGGCGATTCAACGGAATGGCGACGTCGACGTCCTTCAGGTTGTGCTCCGTCGCGCCGAGGAGTTCCAGCCGCGGATCTTTTGGCGTCACTGCGAAGTGCTGGAGTCCTGCATCGGCACGGCGCCGGCCGGCCAGGTACTCGCCGGTCAAGGAATTGGGGGTTGACGCGAGTGCTGCGGGCCGGTCGAAGAACACGATCTCCCCGCCCTTCTCGCCCGGCCCGGGCCCCATGTCGAGGATGCGATCGGCTGCAAACATGATCTGCGGATCGTGCTCCACGACCACCAGCGAGTTGCCGGCGTCGCGCAGTTTCTGCATCACCGCGATCACGCGGCCCATGTCCCGCGGATGCAGCCCGATCGAGGGCTCGTCGAGCACGAACAGCGTGTTGGTCAGCGAGGTGCCGAGCGCGGTAGTCAGGTTGATGCGCTGGACTTCTCCTCCGGACAAGGTGCGCGACTGGCGGTCAAGTGTCAGGTAACCGAGGCCGACTTCCTGCAGGTAGGAAAGCCGGGTACGGGTTTCGCCGAGCAACAAATCCGTGGCTTCGTCCAGCGCGACGCTCGGCAGATGGACGGAAGCAAAGAACTTCGCACACCGATCGACCGGCAGCTGCATCAGGTCGTGGATAGTCAAACCGGGCACGTCGTGCAGCTGCGTGTCGCTCCATGCCACATCCTTTGCGCGGTAACGCAAGCGAGGTTCGAGCACGGCGTCCGCATCCTGCTTGTTGCCGACGCGCCACAACAACGCATCCGCTTTCAGCCGGCTGCCTTCGCAGGCCGTGCACGGCGTATAGGCACGATAGCGCGACAGCAGCACGCGGATATGCATCTTGTATGACTTGCTTTCCAGCCAGTCAAAATAGTGCTTCACGCCATACCAGACGCCTGGCCAGGATTCTTTCCAGCTCACCCATGCCGGTTCACCGTCGATAACCCAACTCTTCTGCGCCGCGCTCAAAGAGCGCCAAGGCTTGTCGAGCGGGATGCCGCGCCTCTTCGCGTACTTGACGAGATCGTCCTGGCATTCCTTGAAACTGGCCGTCTGCCACGGCTTGACCGCGCCACCGCCGAGTGTTTTGGATTCGTCGGGAATCACCAGGCCATAGTCGACGCCGATGACGCGGCCGAAACCGCGGCACACGTCGCATGCGCCGATCGGGGAATTGAACGAGAACGTGCTTTGCGTCGGTTCTCGATAATGGATGTCGCAGTCGGGGCAGTGGAGGTCGCCGCTGTAGCGCCAGGCCGCAGCGACCAGTGGCGAGTTGTGAGTGGCTAGCAGCTGGTCCGCGCCTTCGGCCACCGGGTACACGCTTAAGCGACCATTGCCTACGCGCAGCGCGGCTTCCAGCGCTTCGATGACGCGAGCGCGTTCCGCAGAGGAAATACGCAGCCGATCCTGCACGACCTCCAGCCGGTCCTTCGACTTCGAATGAAGGCGGGTGTAGCCCTGGCTCTCCAGCAGCTTGAGGATTTCTTCTTCGGAGAAATTTTTCGGGATATCGACCGGGAAAGTTATTACCAGCCGTGGATCGCCAGCATGTTGCGCCCTCGCCTGCATGTCGGCGTAGATCGAATCGGGATTGTCTCGCTGCACCGGCCGGGAACAACCGCGGCAATACAACTGCGATGCTCGAGCGAACAGCAGCTTCAGGTGATCGGCCAGTTCCGTCATCGTGCCCACGGTGGAACGCGACGTGCGCACCGGATTGGTCTGGTCGATGGCGATCGCAGGCGGAATACCGTCGATGCGGTCGACCTGCGGCTTGTCCATGCGGTCAAGGAATTGACGCGCGTACGGTGAGAATGTCTCTACGTAGCGACGTTGCCCTTCGGCATATAGCGTATCGAACACCAGCGAAGATTTCCCCGAGCCGGATACGCCGGTGACTACCAGCAATTCGTTCAGCGGCAGGTCGACGTCGAGATTCTTGAGGTTATTCTGGCGCGCGCCATGAATATGGATGGATTCGGAATGCTTGTCAGACATGGACGGTATATTGGGAAATTAGGTCGGCAAAACAAGGGAAAACTGTCTGCCGCAGAGGAGTGGCAGACAGCTATTTTACCGGCCTCAAATGCGGACGTGGCGATGATTGCAGCAACCACGGCACTATTGTGGTCTGATGATATCAAGCGTTTGTTTTTGCCGACCGAAACCAAAACCTGATACAACGCGGCGCATGCTTTTCATGCCACGAATCACTTCGAACCTGCTCGCGGCCGGCGCCTTCGCGGCATACCTGCTGAGCGCGCCCGCAAGCCAGGCCGAATCCGCCGCCAACAAGAACGTCGCTGAAGTGGAAGCCGAATTTCGTGGTTGCGAATCTGCTGGCTGGTGCCGGTTCCGGATCGATCGACCGGACAGCTTGACGGGAACACTGATTCGCGTGCGTCCCGAGGGAGTCCTGCGCACGCCCGGCGTGGATGCGACTTCAATCGCGGTGCGCAACCGCCTCAATGCCCTGCTCGCGAACATGATCCATCAGGCCAAGCACATCGTCCTGCATGACCTGCATGAACTGGACGATGGAACATTCGCGGCGGCCGTGTTGGTGACCGGCGTGGACATAGCATCGGATCCGATTCTCGTGGAATTGCGCGAAAAGGCGAGTGGAACGACGCGCTGACCGACGCGGGGCAAAAAAATCCCGGCGGGCGAAGCCGCCGGGATCGGGTGAAACAGAACCGCCTTATTCCTTGGTGATGGTCCAGACGACTGCCGACTTCGGCGTCGTGTAGAACGGCGATTCCATCTGGTAGTTCACATACAATTCGCCGTAATCCGCGACGTACATCGTCTTGCCGTCGGTGCTGAACTCGACGTCGTTGGTACGCTCGAACCCGCCCCGGTTTTCCTTCTTCTGGTAGGCGTTGGGGCCAGGATCCATGTTCTCGGCGAAGATCGTCCACTTCACGCCGGTCGGATTCAGGAACTCGACCCGCACGATTGCCGGCCACATCGGACGCAGGCTTTCAGGCCCGTTGTCGATGATGCCGAACACCGCGGTGTAGAGGACATCGCCGGCTTTGCCTTCGAAAGTCTTGTTCGACCAGGCGAGGCCGTCCATCGGGTTGTTCGTATCCCACTCCAGCACCGGGTTGATGTAGCCGTTGGGGTTCGGGTTAGCGATGATCAGCGGCGTGCCGCGCACACCGATCGAATGATCGATGAAGCGGTACGGCGGCAGGGTCGGCACGAACGGCTTGTCCCCGATGTTGAGCTGGGGATTCGGCCGCGTCGGGTCGAACTTGTTGCCGCGGTAGACATCCGGTCCCGAACGCTTGATGTTGACGAAGTTGTCGCCATCCTTGTCCGGGAACCCGGCGTCCTGTCCTTGCTCGGTGACAATGAACAGGCGTTCGGCGGCGTTGGCGACACGGCGGTTGCCCTTGTCGTTGTGGCCGTTGTCGGAAACCGCCAGCGCCTTCTCGAAGCGCGAGCCCTTGGGACCAAAGGCCACGCCCGACGAATTGCGCAGGCCCATCGTGTAGACCTCCCAGTCATCGGTCTTGTAGCTGCTATCGGCCTTCAGCCTGGCGCGATGGATTGCACCACCGCACGGCTTCTGCGCCTTGATGACCTGGCCCGGCTTGGACGGCGTGCCCTTGGGCAGATACGCGCCCGTGAGGTTGCCTTCCGTGTCGCGGATGTTCAGACCCGTCAGCACGATGTCGCGGCAGGGCGGATCGCGCGGCAGCGGCGGCATTCCGTCGGTCGTACGCTTTTCCCAGTACGGGTCGATCGCATCCGTCCAGCCGTGGATGTTGGGGTCGGAGAAGCCCGAATTCGTCGGGGCGCCCACCGCGTAATACAACCATCCGTCACGGCAGGTGATGCCGCCAAGCGCATGGTCGCCGATAGGCACTTCGTTCATGATCAGCTTGGGCGTGCCATTGACGCCGTCGATTTCCCAGATGCCGTAGCTGTAGTCACCCACATACGTGCGGCCGTTTTCCGGGCAGTAACCGATTTCGTTCAGGGCGAATGACTTGAAGATGCCCAGACCGACATTGTCCTTGATCAGCTTGCCGGACTTGTCGAAGATCTTGACGTGGGGCTTGTCGATGCCCGTCGGCGGGAAGCCGAAGGTGTTGCCCGAGATCGCCACCCAGACGTTGTCATGCTTGTCGACCGTGATCGAGGTGATCGTGTCGAGGCCGGAAGCGAACACGCCGACCTTGTAGCCTTTGGCTACTTTGATCTTGCTCGGATCCGGCTTGACAGGCGTGCGGGTGGACCACTTGCCGGCGGGACCGCCCGGTTCGGCCATTGCACGGTCCTGCGCGAACGCAGAGCCGGAAAAGGCTCCCATCGCAAGCGCTACTGCTGCATATTTAAGAATTTTCATTTCTTCTCCTCCTGGTTAGAATTCCCTGCACCTGCTTGGTCAGAATTCCACTTCGACTGCGTTTACAACGTACCTGCATACCCTGGCCGTTCGACCGGCTGGATCCTTCTTATCCTATTTTTTTGCCGCCGTTGCCGTGAACGTGCGGATATGGGCGACGAGACTAACAACCTGCTCGTCGTTGAATTTGTGCTCCCAGGCGGGCATGGCCGCGATCTTGCCCATGTAGGCGCCGCCCTTCTTGATGATCATGTTGAGATAGTCGTCCGGCACCGAGTCCATGTACTCCTTGTTGGCGAGCGTGCCGATGCGCGGCACGAATCCGCTCTTCGTCCCCTCCTGGCCGTTACCATAGGTGCCGTGGCATCCGGCGCACATCTGCTCGAAAATTTCCTTGCCGGTCACTGGGGCGGTTTGTGCCAACACCGTGACAGGCGCAACGGCTAAGAGCATGGTTATCATTGTTATCGAGTGCTTCATGCACATCCTTGGGAAACCCGTGAATAACCGGATTGGGGGACAGGGAATTACAACCGTAACACGTGTCGCAGGACGGCTCAAGGGAGCCTTTCCCGGCCCGTCACGTCCTATTTATTTTTGTGCAGCGCATCGCGCACGAAGTCGTTGGTATACGCGTCGGCAGGGTTCAGGTCTTTGGCTTCCCTGACGGCCTGCTCGAAGCCGCTCAATACTTTCAACTGCGCCTGCGCTCCCGCCGGGGGAAACAGTCCATCCCGGGAATAACTCTCACTGTTCTTGCGATAGGCCTCCAGGTAGAGCGTGCGATCACCGAGCAAATATTCCGTCGGGACCGTCTTTGCTACGTCGTCCGGCGTTGCCGTCTTCAGCCACTTCAATGCGCGCACCATGGCGTTGGTCAGGGCCTGCACAGTATTCGGATTGGCCTTGATGAATTCCTCGCGAGTGTAGAGCGAGCCTGAGGGCAACGGGCCGCCGTAAACCGCTTTGGCGCCCTGCACACTCACGGTTTCCACCACCACCTTGATGGTACCCGCCTTCTCCATCATGGTGATTGCGGGCTCGATGTTTGCGATTGCATCCAGATGGCCCGCCTGCATGGCTGCCACCGCCGCCGGTCCGGTGCCGACGCCGATGATGGAAACGTCATCAGGCGCAAGTCCCGCCGAAGCCAGCAGATAATTGATGAACGCGTGAGTGCTCGACCCCGGCGCGGATACGCCGATCTTCATCCCCTTGAGGTCCTTGAGCGATTTGTACCCGGCCATGCGTGACGCCGCAATGCCCAGGGAAATGGCGGGAGTGGCACCCTGCAAAACGAAAGCGCGCAGATTCTGGCCGCGCGCGCGCATGACCATCACATGATCAAAACCGCCAGACACCACATCGGCACTGCCCCCCATCATGGCCTGCAGCGCCTTGGCTCCGCCGGCGAAATCCACCATCTCGACGCGCAGCCCTTCATCATTGAAATATCCCAACCGGTCAGCGATGGCCAGAGGCAAATAGTAGAGCGACGCCTGACCCCCTACGGCGATGACGACTTTCGCTTTTTCGGGCGGCGCGCCATGCGAAGCCACGGCCATGACAACGGCGCAGATCAAAAGAACGAATGTGGACGCGGTTTTCATAAGCGGCGTGTGGCTTGCACGATGACCGCGGATTGTAACGCGGCACCCTTTCGGCATCTCAAGTTAAACTTGCCCCGATAACAACCTGGAGAAAGCCATGATCGATCTTTACCTTGCCGGCACTGCCAACGGGTTTCGTGCTTCCGTCGCATTGGAGGAGGCTGGCCTGCCTTACCGCAGCCACAAAGTCGATCTGTCCAAGGGCGAAAGCCACACTCCGGAATTCCTCAAGCTCAATCCTGCCGGGCTGATCCCGGTCATCGTCGACCAGGCCGGCCCGGGCGGAAAACCGCTCACGCTCGCACAGTCCGGCGCCATCATCCTGTACGCAGCCGAGAAGGCCGGCCGATTCATGCCGAAGGATGCACACCGGCGCGCAATGGCATTGCAATGGTTCACGCAGGGCTTGAGCGACATCGCGGGGACAAGCGGGGCGCTGTTCCGTGTGGAAAACAGCGTGCCCGACAAGATTCCCGGCAACACGGAGTACTTCCGAAAGCGCCTGCTCGACTTTTTCTCGGTTTGCGATGCGCACCTGGCTGACCGCGAATTCCTGGCGGACGAGTTTTCCGTTGCCGAACTGATGTTGTATCCGAACTACGCGCTGCGCAAGCCTCTGCTCGACGGGGCCGGCGGTTTCGCCAATCTGCATCGATGGGGCACTACGGTCGGCTCGCGGCCGGGAATGCAAAAAGGAATGAAAGCGCTTGGCTGATCGGGCGTCGGCGCTCGGTACCGCTGGCTTGAAGGCTGCGGATGGGAACTTCGCAGACATCCGCCGCTCACATTCCAATTCCGAAAACCATATACGAGTCCATGCTGACCGCGCTGAAGAATATTTTCGCTGAACTGTCGGGCGGCGACGCCGCTGTGTCTGCCTTATCGCAACAGCATCAGCTGCGCATGGCTGTGGCGGCATTGCTGCACGAAATGATGCGCGTCGACTCGAAGCAAAAACCCGAGGAAAGGCAAACCGCAGTTGCGGGCCTGGTTGGCATGTTCGGTTTGCCGGAACCGGACGCAAAGGTGTTGCTGGACGAAGCTGGATCCCGGCGCCTGACTTCCTATTTCGATCCGGCCTCGACGATAAAACGCCTGCTCACACTCGAGCAGCGCTGCATCCTGGTCGAAAATCTTTGGCGGATAGCCTTTGCGGACGCCGAACTGGACATATACGAAGACCAGTTCGTTCGCAAGATCGCCGATTTGATCTATGTGCCGAACACCGAGTGCATGTTGGCGCGGCAAAGGGCAAGGGACGAGGGACGAGGGGTGAGGGGTGAGGGATAAATCTTCGGCCTCTCCGGCTTTACTACTCGTCCCTTATGGGCAAAGCCCGGTATCCAGCGAAGTCGGGCACCCCTCGCCCCTCGTCCCTGTCTTCAGGGGACCTTCCCCAGTTCCGATCGCAGATCGCGCAAATGCGCGAGCGTTTCGGCGTCTTTCACGCGTTTGATCGCGTCATCCAGTTTCGCATAGAGGTCCGCGACGCCGGAACGCAATGAGGAACGAAACTCGCTGGGCCGTCCGCGCTCGCGGCGGTATTCCTTGGCCACGTCGGCGAGCGGCGAGGTGGCTCCGCGCAGGGAGGACAAATTGCGACCGCTGCCGTGAATCGAGCCGTCATCCAGTAGTCGCTTCAAGTCAATGGAGGTGGACGGTCCCTGCGGATCATTCGTTGCGCCAGTCGCAACGAGAAGTAGCGTCACGTAATTGCGCTGCAGTTCGCGGCGGTAAAGGTCGATGACCGGTTTTTTCGCGTCGAGCTCATGGAACAAGCCGTCGTTAAGGTCGCCCAGCAAATCCATGCCGACATAGCCCTTGCCGGCAGGTTCGGCCTGCCGCGCTTCCGCCAGGCGCTGAAATACCCCGGGGTCGAGAACCTGACGCAGCAGTTGCACGTTGGTGCCCTGCAAGGCGTCCGATCCGCCGTAAGGTCCGATTCGTCTGAGTACTTCACGATTGAGCAAAGGGCTCGGCGTCGCCCACGCCTTGTCGATCAGGAATTTCATCGCAGCGCGCTGGCGTTCGGGCGCAACCGGCGTGAACGGCGCTGTACCGCGGCCGGCCTGATAGCGAGTTTCCTCGACGCCGCCTACCAGCTTCGCCACCGCTGCCAGTTCGCGATAACGCTGCACCATCAGCGATTGGTACATCTCGCGCAAGCGCGCGTAATCTCCGCCGCGTTTCGTCGTCGCAGGAATCAGCAGCGGCATGACCCTGTCGATGTTGCGCAAACCCAACTCGGCCGCCTCGATCGGATCGCCGCCGACCACATTGGTGTTGACTTTCGGATCGATGGTCGCGTAGTCGTCCTCGCCACCGAAGCGCAGCATCGGATCGTCAACCTGTTTCGCGGCCAATTCATCCAGATGGGGCCATTCGTCGTCGCAGCTCATGCCATTTGAGAACGGCCGGTATCCCCATTCGATCGCAAAATAGTCGTACGGTCCGAACTTCGGCAGCAGATAGGCGCCGTCTCCCGGCTGGGCGACGTAGTTGAGCCGCGCGTAGTCCATGATGGATGCGGACGTGCCCCACTTGCGCGTCCAGTCCGGGTTGCGCAGTTGCGCGACCGCATATGCGGAGTGGCCCTTGAAATTATGGCGCAGCCCCAGCGCATGTCCGATTTCGTGCGAGACCACGTAGCGCAGCATTTCACCGATGACATCGTCCGGCAGGGGCAACTTCTGCGCTTTCGGATTCAGCGGCGCCACCTGGGTGAAGTACCAGGTCTCTACGAGTCGCAGGACGTCATGCCAGAAGATGGCATGCGAGGAGATGACTTCGCCGCTGCGAGGATCGACTACCGCCGGGCCCATCGCATTTTGACGCCCGCTCGGGGTCCAGCGCACGACGTTGAAGCGAACGTCCTCCGGATCCCAACTCGGATCTTCCTCGGGCGACGGGGCTTCGCGCGCGAGGATGGCATTGCTGAATCCTGCTTTCTCGAAGACTCTCTGCCAGTCCTCAATGCCATCCTTTATGAATGGCCGCCATTTTTCCGGCACCTCGTCGCTGATATAGAAGAGGATGGGCTTTACCGGATCCGACAGTTCAGCCTCGGGGTTTTTCTTCTGCAACCGGTAGCGCTGGATGAACGCGCGACGGACCTTGCCGTGGTCGTTGGTGCCGTAATCGTCGAACGGCACGGCAAAATAACCGACGCGATCGTCTGCAAATCTCGGATCCATCGGTTCTTCCGGCAGCAACAACAGGCTGGTGTGAAAAATGAATCCCAGGGCGGGCTGCACGCGTTCAGATTCGTCTTCGACATTTTTCTTGAGTTCCGCCGCCGACGGCGTCCAGGTCTGCTGGTAACGGATGTCGATGTTTTGGGGGAATGCCTTCACGGTTTCGATGAAAGAGCGCTTTGCATCGATGGCGTTCATGTGGAAATATTGCATGAACTCCAATGCGAAACCGTCCGGAACTTCGCTGACGAACAATCCGGTGATGTCGATTACGGGAGCATGCTCCGGGCCTTCCATGATGATTTCGAAAGCCTTGATGACGGTGCGCAGCGAGGCCGACTCCACTCCTCGCTGCAGGCTCGTCATGTTTTGCGCCCACATCTCGTAACGCACGTTTTCAAGGTAGAGCTTGTTGCCGCGGCGAACCCAGCGGACGACCCGGTTATCCACTACCGAGCCCGGCGCGACGAAATCGCTGCCCGTGGACAATGCGGCGAATTCGGTATTGACCAGCATGTCCCGGTTGAGCATGGCGGGGGGAATCTCGAACATCACGTGATCGCAGATCACGTGCACCTTGAACATGCCCGTCAAAGTCTCGACTTTCTGATCGATGCCGGCAGGGCAGGACGCCACCATCGCCGAAGTCATGGCGAAGCCCGGGCGGCAAAGCAGAGTCGCCAGCAGCGCTGCAATAAGGAAGGATAATGTTCTCATCATCTCAATGTTACCCCAACACCTGCATCGGGCGCGGCGGCCCCGATACGCTAGTACCAAGACAGCACCAGTCATGCCGGCCGGCTTCGATACGTTTGCTGGTTTTTGGTTCGCGGCGGGCGCGCCCGGCTCTCTTGCTCGGGAGGAGCAACCAAAAAAACAGCACTCGACAGGATACCTGACGGTTCCATACGAATGGATTACAAAACTGGATGCATTGCAAGAAGATGGGCAGCGATTGGCAAGGGCGGGGACGGCCGTCGGTGCCTTGCCAGCCCGCGGCCGAGCAGGGCCGGCTTGCGTAAAACCGAACCGTCAGACGAGCGCTGATGGCGGGGTTTTCGTTACTTATTGTTGCTTAGTGGTTATGGGTGACGGCAAGGACAGGCGGAACACGCTGCCTACGGCCTTTAGTCGCCGCGATGTTGCGGCGGCGCGGTTTTGGCGGCTTCGTCATCGTCTTTGGCGCATCTCCCCCTCCAGCCCATGACCAATGCGCGACGCGCCGAGTTAACCCCAGACAGATAGCGGTTCTGGATTTCGTAGGCTTCGAATTCTTCCGAAACTCGCCGGCTGCAAAAATTCCCCGACTCGAACTTACCGGTGGTCTGCTGCAGGTGATGAACCAGTTCGTGCAGCAGGATGGAACGATCGAACAAGTCGTTCTTCAAATCCAAAGCTTCGTCCAGGACGACGCCCGTTTCCGGATGGTAGTAGGCTTTTATGCGGCACGGGCGGCCATCGCACAATCGACGCTGGATCTCGGCTTGAGGCACTGTATGAACTTCGGGCAGGACCGCCGGACTCGGATAGCCCGACAACAGTTTGATCGCCGTGAACAACTCGACCATCATGGAAACCAACGCAGATTGATCCAACGCAACTCCTTTTCGAGTGACCCTTACTTCTGCGGGCGAATACCTTGCTCAGTCGTCACAGCGCGCCCGCCACCCGTTGACGTTGAGCCGGTGAGGATCATGCGCATGTTCGAGGTAGCGGTTCTGGATGATGTAAGCCTCGCGCTCGGCCGCATACCAGCGGTCGCACGCCGAAGGCATTTTCTGGAAGGTGCCGCTGACGCGCTGCAAGTGATGGACCAGTTCGTGCAAGAGCACTGATTTCGCAAACTCGTCGTTGGTTAGATCGAAAGCTTCGTCGATATAGATGCCTTCGCCAGGCCGGTAGAAAGCTTGGGCGGCGCAGGTGCCTTCGCAAAAACGCTGCCGGATTTCCGCTAGAGGGGCCTGATGTATTTCAGGTAAAACCGTAGCAGTCGGATAACCCGAAAGGGAATGGATGGAGGCAAGTAACTGCAATGCCAATGACGCTAGAGAAACGGAGTCCATGATCTTGCCTCTGACCCGGCGTTCCCCCCGACCCCGCCGGGGCCGGTAAAATAATTTTATGTATTACGTTCGTTACCTGATTGACACGTTCTTTTGCAATATACTGGAGCAATATTCAGGCCAGCTCCGTTCGCTGGCGTACATAGGGTGTGGGGATTAGAAAATGCACCGCTGCGGTGCGAAAATGTTGATTCGGCACCACCCGAGCAGGCGGAGCGGGCGATTGGCGATCGTCGGATAATCGAATATTTTTCAGATGGCTGAGTGTCTTGGGCCGAGGTTTTTTACTCGGCAGCAAGCCAGGCCACGCGTTGGCGTCCCGCCTCGTCCCGGGCCAGGACTTTTTGTAAATATTGCAAAATCAACCTGGCTTCCGCCTCGAAACCGAACGGCGGATTCACCACGAGCATTCCGCACCCAAGCATGCCCTCGCTGTAACCATCCGGGAGCACACGAAGCTCAAGTTGCAGGATTTTGTGGATGCCGGATTCGAGCAGGCCACGTTCGAAGGCCCGCATCGACACCAGGTCCATCAAGGGGTACCAGAGGGCATACACGCCGGTCGCGAAACGCCGGTGCGCTTCGACCAGGCCTTGCGTTAACCGGTCGAATTCGCGGGCGCGGTCGAAGGAAGAATCGATGAAGATCAGGCCACGCCGCTCTTTCGGCGGAAGGAAAGCCTTCAGCGACTGGTAGCCATCCATCAAGTGCACGGTGGTCTGACGGTCCCCGCCGAACAGCGCGCCCAGATTCTCACAATCCTTTTTATTAAGCTCGACCAGGACCATGCGGTCGCACGGTCTCAGCAGGCGGCGCACGATGCGCGGAGAACCAGGATAGAAGCGTAATTCTCCCAACTTGTTCTCGCCTTTTATTGCTCCGAAGTACGGGATGAATTCGTCCGGCACATCCTTGCGTCCCCACACGAGTGCGATGCCGTTCTCGAACTCCTTATTCTTCTGCGCCCATTCATGAGTAAGGTCGTAGCGTCCGATCCCCGCATGGGTGTCGAGCACGAAGAACGGTTTATCCTTTTTCTCCAGTGCGATTACCAGGCGGCTCAGCAACGAATGCTTGAAGACATCCGCGAAATTGCCCGCATGGAAGAGATGTCGGTAGGCGAGCATGCAGTCGAAATGGAGACTACAAAGAATGCAAAGATTCGAACCACCCTGCCGGCCACAAGGGCCCCTGCAGGCGGCCGGTTGGGGGCCTGGTTGAACTCATGGGATAATCGCCTGGTCTTTCATCAGGAACCCCACGCAGGAATATTGTCATGGCCGCCGAGAATACACCCGAACTCAAGATGGACCCTTCCAACCTGTATCGCGAGGAAATTTTCACCGATCGCAAGATAGGCACCATCCGTGTCATGACTCCGGTCAAGAGCGACAGTTCCTCAGACCTGAACCGGAAGGTAATTTACGTCGGCGAAACCCAGCTCATGACACCGGTAGGCGCGTTGCCGCTGGCTTTCGAGATCGAGGCCGACTCGCTCGGCCAGGCTTCGCAGAAATTCGCGGAAGTGGCTGCCGTCGCCGTCGAACGTGCGGTGCGCGAATTGCAGGAAATGCGCCGCCAGCAAAGCTCTTCCATCGTGATCCCCGAAGGCATTCCACCCGGACTTGGCGGTATGGGAATGGGGGGAGGCGGCGGGAAAATCAAACTGCCCTGATGGTCATTCACCGTAGCTAAGTGAGCGCGCCTTCCCCCAGAACACTCTGTACGAAAACACCGTGTAGCCGATAATCAGCGGCAGCACGATGCAGGTCCCGACGAAAACGAACATCAGGGATTCCCTCGCGGCGGCGGCCTGCCAGAGCGTCATTCGCTCCACCACCAGATAAGGGAACAGGCTGTAGGCAAGTCCGGCAAACGCAAATACGAATATCCATACCGCCAGGACGAACGGCACCCATTCGCTTGTTGATTTTCCCTGCTGAAGTTTCTTCACCCACACCAGAATGCCGCCAAATGCGGCCGCTGTAAGCAGCGGCAACGGCGACAGCAATAGCAAACGCGGCCAAGCGAACCATTTCTCCAGTATGCCGGCGTTGGCGAACGGAGTCGCGAGGCTGATCGCGGCGACGCCGATGGCGGCGAGCATGACGGCGCCGTAAGCCCAGCGCAATGCTCGCCGGTGCAGGTCGCCTTCGGTCTTGATCACCAGCCAGGTCGACCCGAGCAAGGCATAAGCCCCGGCGAGCCCCGCGCCTACCAGCCATTCGAAAGCAATGCACAGCGCGCCGCCCTTGAAGCCGGTAATGACGCCGGCGAGCATCGCACCCTGCGCAACGGAAGTGCCGAGCGAGCCGGCGAAGAAAAGATGGTTCCACATCGACTGATGCCATCCCGATGCCTTGACGCGAAACTCAAACGACACGCCGCGCAGGATCAATGAAATCAGCATCACCGCGACTTCCAGGTAGAGCGCAGGCAAGATTACGCCATGCGCGTGGGGAAATGCCACCAGCAGAATTCCGACGCCCAGCACGAGCCAGGTTTCGTTGGCATCCCAGAATGGGCCGATCGAGGCAACCATCATGTCCTGTTCGGCACGCGTGGCCAGGGGCAGCAGGATGCCTACCCCAAGGTCGAAACCGTCGAGTATGACGTACGCGAGAATGGCCAAACCCATCAGCAGCGTGAAGATCAGGGGCAGATCGAGTTCCATGGTCAAATTACCGTCGGCCCGAGCGTGCCCGGTGCAGGCACTTCCCGTCCCTTGCCCTCGGCTTCCTTGATCGCCAGTTGCGTGACCACCACCATGTAGGAAATCAGCAGTAGTGAGTAGACCAGCGCATAGCCGATCAACGTCATCGCGACATAGCGGGCTGGCACGTCGGAGACGGCATCCGCGGTCAGCATGACACCGTAGACCAGGTAGGGCTGGCGGCCTATTTCAGTCGTCAGCCATCCCGCCAGCACGGCGATCCATCCGGCAAAGGTCATTGCCGCAAATGTCCGCAACAGCCAGCGCGGGCATTCCCGGCGCCGGAGCAGGCTCAGTGCAGCGAGCCAGGATGCCGCCAGCATGAGCATGCCGACGCCCACCATCACCCGGAATGTCCAGAATACCGGCGCAACGGGCGGATGCTTGTCGCCGAATTCGGCAAGCCCTCTCACTTCGCCGTCGAATTTGTGCGTGAGGATCAGGCTGGCGGCTTTCGGCAGTGAAATCGCAAAATCATTGCTGCGCGTTTCCTTGTTCGGCATCGCGAACAGCATCAGCGGCGCACCGCGCTCCGTTTCCCAGATCGCCTCGATCGCGGCGATTTTTGCCGGCTGGTATTCGAGCGTATTCAATCCGTGCTGGTCGCCCACCAGAATCTGCAGTGGGGTCAGGACGGCTGCGACCGAAACACCAACACGAAACATGCGTGCTGCGGGTGCGAACGTCCGGTTTCGCAATAACTGGTACGCGGAAATGCCGGCCACCAAAAACGCCGCCGTGAGCCCCGAGGCAATCATCATGTGCGTCAGCCGATAGGGAAAACTCGGATTGAAAATCACGGCCATCCAGCTCGTCGCGTGCAGCTGCCCGTCGATCACTTCAAAACCCTGGGGAGTCTGCATCCAGGAATTCAGCGCTAGTATCCAAAACGCGGAGGCCGAAGTGCCGATCGCCACCAGAAAAGACGAAACGGTATGCATCCAGGCGGGCACCCGGTCGCGCCCGAACAGCATGACGCCGAGGAACGTTGCTTCGAGAAAAAACGCCGTGAGCACTTCATAGCCCAACAATGGGCCGGCAATATTGCCCGCCTTGCTCATAAAGCCGGGCCAGTTGGTGCCGAACTGGAAGCTCATCGTAATGCCGGAGACGACACCCAGGGCGAACGAAAGCGCAAACACCTTCACCCACAGCCTGTATGCCGGCTTGCACCAGTCATCGCCAGAAAACTCGATGCGCACGCGCAGGTAAAAGAGAATCCAGGCCAGCGCGATGGTGATGCTGGGAAAAAGGATATGAAAACCGATGTTCAGTCCGAATTGCGCGCGCGCGAGGAGAAGCGGATCTGCCGGCATGACGACCTTTCGTCAAATCGTGGCGGCAGTTTAACGCGTAAGCGAACAGCGCGGCGCAACGTGCAACGTCCACGTCGCAGACCTGGAGACACAGCTTGACGATATGCATAGTTGTATGCACACTGACAGCGTGGGCAAACCAGCAAGCACCTCATCTTCATTGCATTCCGGGCGACGCGAGACAGGAAACCGGAAGCGGAGCATCCCCGAACGGATGGCCAAGCAACGCAACGGCGAAGCACCGCCGCGCGGCAAGACCCGGCTCACGATATACCTCGACATGGCTGTCGTGGAATACTTTCGGTCGCGCGCCGGCGGCCGCGGTTATCAAACCCTGATCAACGAAGCCCTCAGGCAGACGATCGCGCAGGAAAGTCTGGAAGACGTCCTGCGCCGGGTGTTGCGGGAAGAATCTCGGCCCTACCAGGTTGGAAAGGCAAAGGTTTGAGCAGGCGCAATCTGGAGCGCCGTGGTCGGACCAGACCAGGTCCGCATTCTCGTACGCGGGCCTTTGCTTAAGCGCCGATGACTGAATTTCGCGACGAACTCAAAGCGGTCGCATTGCCTGCCGCAGTGCTGATCATTGCGGGCATCGCCGCATTGATCAGTCAGAAATTGTCGAGCACGCTGGGCAATTTCGGCGTATTCGGGCCTTACACGATCCTCGCCATCGGTACCGCAATCACGCTATGGTTCAATCGCGGCCACGCGTTCATCGCGCTGCTTTCGCTGCTCCTCGCCTTCATTGCCTACCGCATTTCGTTCAACTTCGGCGCTGATGATTTTCCCTTGCGTGCGGTGCTGACTGCTACGTCGATCTTCGTCCCCGCCAATATTCTGATCGTGTCGATGTTGCCCGAGCGCGGGATCGTATACTTCCGCAATTACCGGTGGCTTCTGCTCGGCCTGGTCGAAGTACTGCTGACTGCGTGGGTCGCCACCGCAGGTCACACCGCCCTTTCCGGCACCGCGTGGCATGCCGCGCTGGATCACTGGCTGCTCAAGGCTGAACCTACCCCGTTACTGGGCCGCATATTCATGGCAGCCGCATTGGCCGCAGCGTTGATCCGCGCCTGGAAACAACGTTCGCCCCTCGACGTCGGCATGGCCGGCGCGCTGATTGCCTTCTTCATTGCGTGCGAATGGCCCGATCGGTCGGCGGTTTACGGCACATTCATGTTCGCCGCGGGTGCGATATTGCTACTCGCCGTACTGCAAGAGTCGCACCGAATGGCTTTCCGCGATGAACTCACCGCCTTGCCCAGCCGGCGTGCACTGCAAGAAAAACTCGCAGCCCTCGGACCGGCGTATACCATCGCCATGGTCGACGTCGATCACTTCAAGAAATTCAACGACACGTATGGCCACGATACCGGCGATCAGGTCTTGAAACTGGTCGGAGCACGGCTGGGGGCGATCGATGGCGGCGGAAAGGCTTTCCGCTACGGAGGCGAGGAGTTCGCTGTCCTGTTTCCCGATCGGAAAATCGAAGAAGCGCTTCCCCATCTTGAGGCGCTGCGCAAAAGCATCGAGGACTACAGGATGTCGGTGCGCACCGAGCAGCAACGGCGCAGCGATGCGCGCCGCAAAGGCGATCGGCGCACGACGACCCAATCCTCTCTGGCGTTGAACGTTCCGCAGACGACACCCCCGCTACGTTCGAATCGTCCGGACTGGCTATCCGTCACCGTGAGCATCGGCGTCGCGCAACGCACCGAACTGCTCGATGCGCCGGAAATCGTGATTCGCGCGGCCGACGAAGCGCTCTATCGCGCCAAAGGTGCCGGCCGCAACAGGGTGAGCGTATAACGCGCGACGACCTTCTTGATTTACTTCTCACCACGAAGACACGAAGAAACACGAAGAAAGGCAGAACGAGAGAATCAGGGTCTTGCGCCTGAGTTGCTGTACGCAATATTCTGGGGCCATGAAGGTCGCCAATTACATGAGATAGAAAAGCTGTTCACACAGGCAATGCTTTCCGCTCACGCAACTCCCAACCACACCCACCCGAAGGTGACTAAACATACTTTGCCCTTTTGGTTTTCTTCGTGTTTCTTCGTGTCCTTCGTGTCTCAAGGGAACACTTGTGCCGCTTGCGGCGCGTGGTGAGATTTAACGCTTTCACTTGACGCCATATTTCGCGCGGTAGTGCTGGCCCAACACTTTGCGAGTCTGGCGGCGCAGCTGCGAAGTCGGCGGCGCCTGCGGCTTGGTTCGCGGCGACCTGGAATTAGCCGGCTTGACTGGTTTCACCTTCAACCGTTTCTCCCTTAAGCCTTGCGCGCAATTCCGTCTTCAGCACCTTGCCGTAGTTGTTCTTCGGCAGTTCCGATACGAACCGATAACTCTTCGGCCGCTTGAAGCGGGCGATATGGTCGAGGCAAAGCGCATCGAGTTCTTGCTCGCTCACCCCATCACCGGGTCGCACCACCACGAAGGCGATCACTTCCTCGCCCCACTCCGCGTGCGGGCGTCCAACGACGGAAACTTCGCTGACCGCCGGATGCCGCAGCAGGACTTCCTCGACTTCGCGCGGATAGATATTGGAGCCACCGCTGATGATCATATCCTTCGAGCGGTCGCGCAATGTCAGGAAACCGTCTTCGTCGAACGAACCGACGTCGCCGGTATGCAACCATCCATTGCGCAAGGTCTCCATGCTGGCATCGGCATTGCGCCAGTAACCGCGCATCACAGTGTCGCCGCGCACCAGGACCTCGCCGATTTGTCCTGCCGGTAGTTCCCGGTCCTGCGCGTCGGCGACGCGCACCTCGACCGGAGGTTGGGCAACTCCAACCGAAGCCAGCCGCTCTTCGTAACGCGGCTGGTCGCGCTGCGAAATCTGCCGTTTCGAAAGCGCTGTGATCGCCATGGGCGATTCGCCCTGGCCGTAGATCTGCGCGAAACGCGGCCCCAGGGTATCCAGCGCGGCCTTGATGTCCTGCAGATACATCGGTCCGCCGCCGTACACGATGGTCTTGAGACCGTCGAGTGCGGGCGCGTGCATGCGTGCGTGAGCCACCAGGCGATGGACCATCGTGGGCGCCGCGAACATCGTTACGCCGTTCCAGTGGCGGCAGAGCTGGAAGATTTCCGCCGGATCGAAATGGCCGCTGTCCGGAATAACCTGGTTTGCGCCGGCCAGCACGTGCGGAAAATTGTATTGGCCCGATCCGTGCGACATCGGCGCGCCGTGCAAAACGCAATCTTCGGGCGCGATAGTGTCGACCGCGGCGAAATAGGAGAGCGACATGCACACCTCGTTGCGATGCGTGATCATCACGCCTTTCGGTCGGCCGGTCGTCCCGCTGGTGTAGAACAGCCATGCAATGTCGTCAGGCGCCGTATCGCTCATGGCGATGGCGGCTTGGGTTTTGCACAGCGCCGTGTACTCGGACGACCCCGCTTCGATTACGCGCTCGAGCGCGGGCAGATTGCCACGCAGCGCATCAACCGGGCCCGCGAGATCGGATGACGCGAAGCAAACCCTGGCGCCAGAGTCCTCCAGGATGTATTCGATTTCTTTCGGATGCAGCTTGGCGTTCATCGGCACCGCGGTCAGCCCCGCATGCCAGGCCGCGTACCAAATTTCGACATACTGCGGGCAATTGCCCATGGCCAGCGCGACGCGATCGCCCGGCATCAGGCCAAACGAATGACGCAGGGCGGCCGCCATCGCAGCGACCCGGCGCATGAGGTCGCCATAGCGTATCCAGACGCTTTCGCCAAGCGAGACGGCGGGACTATCCGGAAATGTGCGCGCCGATCGCGCGAGGAAATTGGCGATGTTCACGGGCGAGGGGCGAGGGGCGAGGGGCGAGGGGCGAGGAAAGTCTTGTTTCGGTCAACCAGCGTGTCAAGTTTCTCGCGAAGCGGCGCCGCAAATCCTGTGAGCCTTGGAATTCGGTCTAAGTCCGTCCCTCGTCCCTCGCCCCTGGTCCCTCGTCCCTGCTCTCAACCCGCACTCCCCGAGCCCACCCCGAGGCCGCTGGCGTAGCGCTTGTTCCAGATGTCATGCCCCAGCGAGAAATCGTTCTTGCCCGACTTGTCTTCGCCGCGCATCAGCCACAATGGCTGGTCGTAGATGTTGAAAGGCGCATTGTCGCGGCGCTTGTCGCGCAGCGACCGATCGTAGTGCGAGCTCGCCGGCATGTAGCGCATGATCAAAGCCGCCCTGCGCTGTCCCGAGGTGTTCGCGAGCGAGCCATGGATCATGCGCACGTCGTGCAGCGACATCTGGCCTGGCTCGAGTTCGACGTTGACCGCCTTGGCCTCGTCGAACTGGTCGCGGTCGAGTTCGAGATTCAGCACCAGATCCTTGCGATCGCTGACATGATGCCTATAAAGCTCCTTGCGCTTGTGCGACTCGGGGATGAAGCGCATGCAGCCGTTTGCCGTCGACACCGGATCGATGGCGATCCACACCGAGCACGTTGCCAGCGGGCGCATCGGCCAGTATTCGCCGTCCTGATGCCAGGGTACTTCCCGCCCCTTGACCGGCGGCTTGCACAGGATACGGCTGATCCACAACACGATGTCCGGCCCGATGATTTGCTCGACCATGTCCAATACCGGCGGGTGCCGGGCTGCGGTCATGAACGGATTGGCACCCGGTCCGCCAGTCGGCGGCAACATGTGCGGATTCGCCAGGTCTTCCTGCGCGACATCGGTATAAGTCGCCAGCAGCCGGTCGAGACTGTCGCGCAGGCTTCGCAACAAAGGATCGGGGATGCGGTAGCGCGGGAAGACATAACCGTGCTCGTGGTAGTGCGCCAGTTCATCTGCGCTGAGAGCTTCTTTCATTTCGTTTTTCCTGCACGCCAAAGGAAAGTCGATGCTAGCACAAGCTTTGCGTGGCTTGACCCGGCGCCTCACTGCAGCCCGAGATTTGGGATTCCCGGCGATTGCGGTCACCGCAAACGGGGTCGCGGCGCAGACTCGAATGCGGTAGGCTTTTGTCCGACTGACTGCCGGACGGAATCCCCGGCATGCAGCGCAAGCCGGCCTGAAGCCCGGCATGAATCCAACACGCAGCTAAAATCGGAGAACGAACAATGAAGCTGGCAAAGGGACTATTGTCAATGATGCTTGCCATTCCGGCGGCGGCGCTGTATGCCGCCGAAGCGCCCGAAATGACCATCGAGCATTCCATCGTGATCAATGCACCGCCCGAAGCGGTATGGGAAGTGGTCAGCGACTTCAACGGTCTGCCGCGCTGGCTGTCGACGATCACCGACAGCAAGATCGTCCTCGGCAAGAACCGCCAGGAAGGCGCCATCCGCGAGCTCACGCGCGCCAACGGCACCAAGGTTCAGGAAAAACTGATCGTGTACGAGCCCTGGAAGATGACCGTTGGCTATACCTATATCGGCGGCCAGGTCGGCGCGACCGATTATTTCCCCCTAATCACGGTCTCCGATGCCGGAGGCGGCAAAAGCAAAGTCGTGTGGAAGGCGCGGTTCAAGCGTGTCGCGTATTGGACCGACGACCCGCCGCCAGGGCAGGACGACGCAACGCCCCTGGCCGCGCTGAACAAGGTCTATCCGATGGGACTCGAAAATTTGAAAAAGATCGTCGAAGAACAACAGTAGAAGGGACGAGGGAAGAGGGGCGAGGGAAACGGCCTGCTAATTGCAGCCGAATCTTCGCCTCACCGCTTTTCCCTCGCCCCTCGTCCCTCGCCCCTCATCCCTCATCCTCACATGAACCCATTCGATCTGACCGGCAAAGTTGCCATCGTCACCGGATCCACGCGTGGCATCGGCCGTTCCATTGCGGAACACCTGGCCGGGGCCGGCGCGAAGGTGGTGATTTCGAGTCGAAAAGCCGACACCTGCGAACAAGTTGCAAAGTCCATTCGCGCTTCGGGTGGCGATGCGATTGCGATCCCCGCAAACATCGGCGACAAGGCACAACTGGGAAACCTGGTCGGCGAAACACGCCGGCAATGCGGAAAAATCGACGTGCTGGTATGCAACGCGGCCAGCAACCCGTACTACGGTCCGATGGCAAATATGCCGGACGAAGCCTTCAACAAAATCCTGCAGAACAATATCGTCTCGAACCACTGGCTCGCCAATCTCGTGTTGCCGGAAATGGCGCAGAGAAATGACGGCGCCGTGATAATCGTGTCTTCGATCGGCGGACTGAAGGGTACATCTTCGCTCGGCGCTTATGCCATCTCTAAAGCCGCTGACATGCAACTCTCGCGCAATCTCGCCATGGAATGGGGCCCGCACAATATCCGCATCAATTGCATCGCGCCCGGGCTGGTCAAGACCGATTTTGCGCGAGCGTTGTGGGAGAATCCAGAAATCCTGCAGCGCTACGAATCGCAGACACCGCTGCGCCGCATAGGCCAACCTGACGACATCGGCGGAATCGCCGTCTTCCTCGCTTCCCGAGCAGCGGCTTTCATCACCGGACAGACCATCGTCGCGGATGGCGGCGTGACGATCGCGGGATAACCGTTCACCGCGTGCAACGCGCCTTCGGTTCTGCCTTGCAGCATTTCCGGATGGGTTAAATAAAGTCGCCCGATAGCCGTTATACGCAGGTAGGGCATACAAACAATACCAGCAATCCACCCGATGAAGCTTTGGCCTCTGTACTCCGCTACAACTCTTGTGCTTCTCCACTTGTTCATTCGAACAGCGGACGCTGCAGAATGGGGATTTGACGCCAACGCCGGCCTCGAGCATAGCGACAACGTATCGAACGCCGTGGAAGCCGCCGACAAGAAATCCGACAACTCAGCGACCGTCGGGGTCTCAGGATCAATGTTTCGCCAGTTAGGCGACAACACCGGTTTGGGCGTGGGCCTGGTTGCGGAATCCGCATCTTATTTTCGCTATTCCGGCCTGAACAATCTCGGCATTGGCATTCGCGGACAACTTCGGCAAAAATTTGGCCTGGGCAGTGATGCACCCTGGGCCGCTCTCGCGCTGCGTGCGCTGCACCGTGACTACCACTATGACTATCGGGACGGCTGGCAATACGATGCCGGAGTGTCGGCCGGAAAAACATTCGGCGAGCGTTGGAACCTGAGCGCATTCGTGAAATACGACAGATATGAAACGGACAAACAGCAGCCAGAAGTGCTGCCCGGAGTGTCCGCGGCGGCATACGACGTCGCAGGATGGACCTTTGGCGCGCGCACCGCTTTTCTGCTAACTCAGAGGGATACGCTTTCTTTCCTGGCATCCCGGCGCCACGGCACGGTGACTGCGGTGACGCCGATCGATCCCGAGATCCTCGAATACTCGAGCGCCGTCGCGTTCGATCCTGTTTTCAGCGGCAACCCGATCGCCTATCGCATCAGTACGGACACCGACACGCTATCGCTCAACTGGAGCCACGCCCTCGGGCGTCATTCGTCCTTCAATCTTGGATATGTCTATCTCCGCAGCAAGGGCGACGAGGAACTGGGCGCTTACACGACAAACGTGGTCAATCTGAGCGTTTTCTACAGCCGGTAATGGCATCCACTCCCGCAAATCTGATCGTGATTCTGGCCTGCGTCCTGGCGCAACCTTCCGTCCTGGCCGGGGAGATACGTGCGCTCGTGCTGGACGGCGAGGGCAAGCCGCTGTCCGACGCCGTGGTCGTTGCGTTTCCGGCTGATGCGCGCACTGAGCAGGCCAAACCTGGAACGGAAGTCGAAGACCAGATCGACAAGGAGTTCGTGCCTTACGTCCAGGTCATACGCGTGGGATCGACGGTACGATTTCCCAACAGGGACAACATCCGCCATCACGTCTATTCTTTTTCCGCCGCCAAGAAATTCGTGTTGCCTCTATACAGCGGAACGCCCGCGACCCCGGTACTTTTCGACAAGGTTGGCGTGGTCAAGCTTGGCTGCAACATCCACGACTGGATGATCGGCTATCTGTACGTCACCGACGCCCCCTATTTCGGGAAAACGGCCGCGCCGGGTCGCGTCGAGTTGAAGGATCTTCCCGCAGGGACCTATCGTGTGCACGTCTGGCATCCGCGCCTCGACGGCGGGGAAGAAGCAACCGCGAAACAGATCGAAGTCAAGGACGACGCACCGGTCTCCGCGCAGTGGAAGATCAAGCTCAAACGCGAATTCCGGCCGCAACGTGCACCGCTGCCCGGGGATGCGGGATACCGCTAGCTGGTGAAATATCCGGGCTGGCTCCGTCGTTCACGTCCGGCGTGCCAGCAAAGCGTCGACTTCCAGACGGTTGGGGGCTCCGTTTCTCCCTCCGTGCCGGCCGCACTTGATTGCCGCTGCCGCCGCGGCGAATCGAATGGCGTCTGCGGTAGCCTGGCCTTGAGCCAGCGCCAAAGCATACGCGCCGTGAAATACATCCCCCGCGCCAAGCGTGTCCACGGCGTCGACCGGGAATGCCGGACAATGCCGCACTTCGCGCGGCGCTGCCGATTCGATCCACAGTACGCCGGCGTCGCCTTGCGTGACCGCCGCGACACGAGCCCCGTTCGCCAATACGCGGCGTAGTCCGGATTCGCCGTCGTTGCCGGCGTAGGTGTCGAGCCCGCGCTGCGAAAAGACAATGTGGTCCGCGGCACGAGCGAGAGGTTCAAGGATTTCCACCGGGGCAATCTCTGCGTCGAGGATGGCAGGAATGCCGGCCATGCGTGCAGCATGCAAGGCAAGCCCTGCACCTTCCGGCCAACGTACATCCGCAAGCAGTGAACCTGCGCCGGCGATCTGATCGAGCGGCAGCCAATCCGCCGGCGCCTGCAGCGCGCTGCCGCGAAATCCCACCACCAGTCGTTCGCCGCGGGCATCCACGATCACCGCGGAATGAGAAGACGATCGCCCCGGAAAACGCCGCAGATACGAGGTATCGACGCCTTCGGCGATGAACTCCGCGTGGATGGCGGCAGCAATGTCATCCGCGCCGGTCGGCCCCCAGAAAACGGCTTCACCGCCAAGACGTGCAATGGCCACCGCCGCGTTGGCCGCCATTCCTCCACCGCTTTCGTCAAAACGATGTGCGGGAATCTTGCCGCTGTCAGTTGGCCAGGCATCCACGGCAAACACGCGATCGAACGCTGCGTGTCCCACGCAGATGACACGCGGGCGCGGTGCGGCTACGCTCATCGGTCAGGCGCGAAGGCGCATCAAGCCGTTTTTGCGGCCCGCATCGCGGCCAGATACTTCGAAAGGAGTTCCTGCTCGGTGCGGGTGCGCTGGCTGGCCGGACACGGGAAGCGCAGCAACAGGGTTGTCCTTCCGCCCTCTCCCAGCCTGATGCTCACGCGAGGTTCGGCCGAAGGCATCACGATGAACTGTTCGCCCTCCAGTTCGCGCAAGGCGGCATGTGCGGGTCCCACGTATTCCGAACAGACCGAATTCGCAACCTCGTTGAGGATGCGCCGTGCCGTATCGAGATCGCTTCCGCCGGCGAGCGGAATGCTGACCATCCCGAGCTGGTAGTCTCCGAGGCGTGAATAGTTTCTCATGGCATGGGTGATGTAGAAGCTGTTCGGGAACTGGACCACCCTGCCGGTAAACAGATGCTCCTCGCTCATTTCCAGCATCGTCGTGGTCAACAGTGTCTGGTCGATGACTTCGCCCTTGATATTGTTGATCTCGATGACGTCGCCGAAGCTGAAGCTTCTCGAGGTAGTGTGCTGTATGTAGCCGAGCACGGATGTGAACAATTCCTTGCCGACCAGCACTACCGCGACGCTCAATGCCGCGAGCGACAATGCCGCCGCCCGCAGTTCCACGCGCCAGATGAAAATCAGCGCGATAAAGGCAAGCAAAAGAGAGAAATTGCGCCAGAACACCGACGCGCGCAACTTGGTTTCCCTGGACAGCCAGCCGCGGCCGCGCAATACCGCCGAGATCGCAATGTTGGCGAGAATCACCGCCGAGACGGTGACAATGGTCCAGAGAAATTCCGGGGCGATTTCATACAGAAAAGAATCGGCTTTCATCATGTCGATGGATCAGTGACCCGCAATGTATCGGAAGCCCGGTCATCCGGGCAACTGCCGAACCTGGACGGCGCTTCGCGGTCTTACCCGCCATCTCTGCCAAACAGGAGCGTTATGGGTATCGCACAAGTCGACCGATGGGTGGAAATCGCCCGAATCGTATTTCCCGATGGCGCGCAGATCACCCATCCTCCAGCGGGCGAATCCGTCTGGCTCAAGGTGCGATGGAAGATCGGGACGGACCCGAAGCGGCCGCAGAAGCCTGCCAGGAGCATCAACATTTATTTCACCCGCGAATTCTGCAAGGCCTATGAAAGTCTCGAGGCCGGACGCCGGTCCGAGTGGGATGGCAAAGTACGCGAATTGCTCGCCAGCAAATTTGCGACGTTCAATCCGGATCACAATGCGCCGCATGGCGCTCCGGTGCCGGGAGAATCGTGGTTCGTGACGCCGGGCGCGATCCGGGCCTAACAAGGGACGAGGGGCGAAGAACGAGGGATGAGGGGAAATTCAAGATTGAAACTCGACGACCGAAGGCTCTTTCCCCTCGACCCTTATGGTCGAAGACCGGTATCCCGCCACGCGGGGCGTCCCTCTGCCCTCGCCCCTAACTCCTGTAGTCCACGCCCTTGCGATCGAGCATGCGCAACAGCGCATCCCATGCCTTGTTGGTTTCCGCGCCGCCGGGTCCCTGGAACTGTTCGAAGCCCTTGCGTGCGGTCTGCTCGTCGATCAGGCCGACTTCGACACGTCCGCCTGCCAATGCGTCGATCTGGATCTGGCACGCGGTGTCGAGGTAGTACATCAGTTCGAATGCCTCGCTGACGGTATCGCCGAGGGACAACAATCCGTGATTGCGCAGGATCATCGCCTTGGATGTCTTGCCGAGGTCGGCGGCCATGCGTTCACGTTCGTCGAGCTCGAGCGCGATGCCCTCGTAGTCGTGGTAGGAGAGCATGCCGTAGGTGCGCAGCGCATGTTGGCTCAGGGGCAGCAGCCCGTGTTTCTGCACCGAGACGGCGACACCGGCGCGCGTGTGCGTGTGGATCACGCAATTGATTTCGGGCCGCGCCTCATGGACGCAGCCGTGAATGACAAAGCCGGCGTAATTGACGCCCATGCCGGTGATGTCGTCGACGACATTGCCTTCGTGGTCGATCTTGACGATGCTCGACGCGGTAATCTCGTCGAACATGAGGCCGTACGGATTGATCAGGATGTGGTGCGAGCCGGGGACGCGTGCGGTGAAATGCGTGAATATCAGATCGGTCCAGCGGAACTGGGAGGCTAACTGGTAAGCCGCGGCAAGCTGGCAGCGCACTTCCCATTCTTCCGGGGTGACGCGGGCGCGCACGCTCTGCGCATCGACGGATTTGAGTTTTCGGGCTTTTTCGGTCATCTGGCAAACCTCCTCAGGACATCAATGATACACCGCACCTGATGGCACTGCCTCAGCCGTCCAACTCGGGGTAATGGCGAAAGATGCCGTCCTGGTTGAACGCGATGCGCCGCTTCGACGCCAGGTAGGCGGCGATGTTCGGGCGCGCCGCGATACGGTCGTGCAGATCGATCAGCCGCGGATAATCCGACGCCTGTTTTTTCATGGCTTTCGGAAACGCATAACGCAACCCGGCGATCAACTGGAACACCGACAGGTCGGCATAAGACAGCCTGTTGCCCGCCATGAAACGCCTTCCCTTGCCGCCCGACAAGACCCGTTCAAAGTAGCCGAGGAATTTCGGCATGCGCTCGGTGCGGAAATTTTTTGTGCGACGGCGCGCCTCGGCCTTCTGCTGGTGATAGTAAAGCGCGCTTGCTATCGGATGGTGCGTGTCGTGAATCTCCGTGACGAAATCGGCGACCGTCAGCTGCAGCTGGTTGACCCAGATGCGCCCCTCGTTGCTTCGCGGCGCGAGTCCGTGGCGTTGCCCGAGATACAGCAGGATGTTCGCAGTCTGCCCGATGATGAGCTTGCCCGCTTTCAGGAAAGGCGGCGCATAAGGTGTCTCGGCCAGTTTTTCGTCGTCGAGGAATTTTTGCATCGCCTTGATGCCCATGCCTGGACCGGACCGGCGGGCGACATCGATGTACTCGGCCCCTGCTTCCTCGAGGGCGAGCCGCACGTATTCGCCGCGGCCCTGAATCGACGGCCAGTAGTAGAGTTTGTATTGCATGAAAAATCCTCCAGATTTTTAGGGGTGAGGGGCGCCCCGCGTTGCGGGCGTCCCTCATTCAGACTATTTCGCGCCGGACGCGAGAAACCCGCCGTCCACGGGAATCACGATGCCGGTGACGTAAGCCGCGCCATCGGAGGCGAGGTAGCCCACCGCCGCCGCGATTTCCTCCACCGTGCCGTAACGGTGCATCGGGATGGCGTTGGTATAGGCCTGCCGGAACTCCGGCGAATGCAGCACGCGGGTCATCGGGGTGTCGACAGGACCGGGGGCCACCGCATTGGCGGTGATGCCGTGTTCCGCCAGTTCGACGGCCATCTGGCGCGTCAGTCCGATCACCGCCGCCTTCGAAGTGCCGTAGCCGGTGCGGCCCACGCCCACCGCGCGCATGCCGGCGACCGAAGCGATGTTGATGATGCGTCCCCAGCGCTGCGTCATCATCCGGCGCGCACCTTCCTGCGCGCACAGCAGCGCGCCGGTCACGTTGATGTCCAGATGCGCCTGCCAGCTCTCGAGCGGAAAATCCACGAAGGGAAAGGTCTTGGCTATGCCGGCATTGTTCACCACGACGTCGCATCGTCTCCACTTCCTGTCGATGAGGCCGAAGGCGGCGGCAACCGAGGCGGCCTTGCCGACGTCCATTTGCAATGGCGCTGCCGACAATCCCGCTTGCGCAAGTTCGTCGGCCTTGGCGCGCGCCTGGTCCTGGTCAATGTCGCCGATCAGCACGTGCATGCCATCGCGCGCCAATCGGTCCGCAATCGCGGCCCCAATGCCTTTCGCCGCCCCGGTAATGAGCGCGACGCGCTGTTGCCCTTGTTGTTGTGCCATGCCTGTCCTCCTTGCCTCCCGGATTCGAGTGATCTTGTGCGATGCGCGCTTCACATGCCCCGGGCCTGTCCGAAGTAATCGACCTTGCCCATCTGTCCGCCCTTGAGCGCGATTTCCAACCCGTCGATGCGCCGATCGCGGGAATGCCCGCGGCAAAGCGGCGCACCAGGAGCGATCTCGGCCTGCATCTCCAGCGCATCGAGACCGATCTCCTGCGCCGCGTAACTGGAAGTGTCGCCGCCGGCGATGACCACGCGCCTCACGGCAGACCGTTCAAGCAAAGTGCGAGTCATGAGCCCCATCGCCTTTCCGAGCGACCGGGCCGTGCTCTCCCCTGCCGGCACGAGCGCGCGCGTGGCACTTAGGCTCGGATCTTCCGGCCCCGAGGCCGAATACACCACCACGCTGCGGCCCGACGCGAGCGATTTTCCTGCACGATCGATCAACCGTTCGATAGCCGCAAGCGCCCGTGTCGGCTCCACGAGATCGCCTGCCGGCGCACGCAGCGTGTCGAAGCCGTTGTCCCCGGCCCACGCGATCTGCTGTGCCGTCATGGGCGAGGCGCTGCCAGACATGACCAGAATCTGCGACACCGGTGCGGGTCTCGGGAATGCGGTCGCATGTTGCGGAATCGTTCCGCTGCTACGCCAGTGCGCGGCGAGCCCGTATTCGACGCCCGAGGATCCGACGACGACATGCGGGTGCCGCTGCGACTCCTCCCAGATCAATCGACCCGCGGTCTGCAATCGCGGTTCGTCCAGTACATCGTAAAGCAGCATGCCAGGCGATGCCTGAAGTCGCTGCGCCTGTCGAACGCCGACCGTTTGCGCGTCGCCGTCCAGGTCGGTAACGCTCATGAGCGAGACCGGCGCCCGCGACTGGCGCCCGAGATGGATGCGCAAGTCGGCTTCGTGCATCGGGGTGGTCGGATGCCGCGACATGGTTGGGTGGCGGTCGAGGCGATGGACGTCTTCGCCCGCCGCAGCAAAATGATTGCCGAACACCGTGTAGCGCCGCAATTGCGGCACCCCGGCGAGCACGGAAATGTAGCGGCCGCCGTTCAGATCGCGCCGCGCCATGTCGACGACGTGGCCGATATTGCCGATCTGCGGCGCTGAGTCGAAGGTCGAACACACCTTGTAGTGCAACAGCGGCGCGCCCAGTCGCCACAACTCGCGCAACACCGGCGCGAGTTGGGTGTCCATTTCCGCCGGCGACATCGCCCGGCTCATGCCCGCCACGCCAATGCACTGGATGTGCGGAAAACGCTCGGTGAGCAGCGCTTTGTCCGGGGGTGCCAGGAACAGCACGGCCTTGAGGCCGGCGAGGCTCAGCGCCTCGAGGGCATCGGTCGAACCGGTGAAGTCGTCGCCGTAGAAGGCGAGCAGCAGCCGCGCCGCCATCAGTTGCGCTTGCCGAATTTCTGGATCGCAGCGGCAAGTTCCGGCCGCGAACGGGCGTAGTCATCGATCGGCGTCCCCGACATGGCAGCCTCCCAACCCTGCTGCATGCTGCGTACGCCGGCTGCCGTGCCGCCCGGGTGCGCGATGATGCCTCCGCCTGCCAGGTGGATCACGTCGATGGCGCCGGTGGCTGAGTAGATGACTGGTGCCGAGCCTGCCCACTGCGCCGATGAGATTGCCGGCATGACACGGTAGCCGCCGAACATCGGCGTCAGGCAATCGCGGATCGACTGCGCCACTTCGTCGTTGTCCTCGTAGAACTTGCTGTTGAATCCCCCCACGTGCAGGTGATCGACACCCGCGAGCCGCCAGATTTTCTGGAATGCGGTGAAGCCGATGCCGAGCATCGGCGCGCGGGCCATGGCGCCGAAGTAGGCCCGATGGCCGTGGATCGGCAGTTCGCAATGCCGCCTCAGGTGCACCACGGCAGCAAGGCCCACACAGTTGACGTTCACCATCACACAGGTTCCACCGTGCCGGCGCACGAGTTCATGGCCGCGCAGCACGTCCTCCATATCACCGGTGATGTTGAAGGCGTACATCGCCTTTTTTCCGCTCTTGTCCGCGATCCTGTTGATTTCATCCATGACTGCCGGTACCCGCAGCTCGAGTGGCGCGTACGGCGGATCGGCGTTGAGCTCGTCATCCTTGATGAAATCCAGTCCCGCGTTCGCGAGGTCGCGCACCAGCGGGCGCAACTGCTCGATGGACAAGCCCACACTAGGCTTGATGATTGTGCCGATCAGCGGCCGGCCTTCGACCTGCGCCAGCCGGCGCGTGCCTTCGATACCGAAGCCCGGACCGGGATACTGCTTGGCGAAAGCCTGCGGCAGCGCAAGGTCCACCAGCCGCACGCCCGATAGCTCCTGCAACTCGTAGAGATTGCCTGCCACGGTCGACATCAAAGCCGGCAGTGAAGGTCCGAAGTTGAGCAGCGGAAAGGAGATCGACACCAACCCACGGCGATACTGCGTCTGTCCGCCGGCGGGCTTCGGTGCCTTCGATCCGGGCAAACTCGCCGAGGAAACAGAATCGAGCTGCTCGACGCTTTCGACGCGCGCGCCGAATCTTTCCTTCAGCTCCACCGTTTCGCCCGGCACTGAGACGAAGGTCCCGCTCGATTGCTCGCCGGCAAGCACCGTCGCTGCATGCTCCAGGCTGTGCGGCGTTTCGATCAGGTACTTCGCATGGATGCGTTCGTTGTCCAAGTGAAAAAATCCTCCAGATTTTTAGGGACGAGGGGAGAGGGACGAGGGAACTAATTATTTACGAAGCTTCAATTCCTCGCCCCTCGCCCCTCATTCACACCCATCCCATTGCCCCGCACAGCGCGCCCGCCGCAACCAGCAGCAACAGGTGCACGCGAGTGCGCCAGACCATGATTGCAGCTGCGATCGTCAGTAGTATGTGATGCCAGCCTGGCGTCTGCGCACTGAGTATCCAGCCGGTCGCAAACAACAGTCCGACTACGATCGGCGCCATGCCCGCCTTGAACGCCTGAACCGCCCGCCACTCGCGACGCGTATGGCCCCAGCGGGCCGCGGCAAGCGCCAGCGTCGTCGACGGCAGCATGATGCCAAGCAAGGTCGCCGCAGCGCCGGCCAGACCGGCCGCCTGATAACCCATTACCGCGACGAACAGGACGTTCGGTCCGGGAGAGGCCTGTGCGATAGCAATTGACGCATTGAACTGCGCATCGCTCAGCAATCCCATTTGGTTGACCATCACGCGATGCATGTCGGGCGCAACGGTAATGGCGCCGCCGATCGAGAGCAATGACAGCAACAGAAAATGCCCGAACAACGCGATCAGGTCGGATCCGCTCATGATTGCGACGGCATCTCGAAACGTGAGCGCAAGCGCAGCCAGGCATAGGCGCACGCCACCACGCCGAGGGCAAGGATGATCCATACCAGCGGCCAACGCAGCAGCGCGACCGCCGCAAAGGCCGCACCCAGCAACGCGCCGCATACGGGTGCTTGCATTGGATTGCTGCGCAGCGCGCCGACCAGTTTGATTCCGGTTCCGACGATGAGCCCGGCAGAAACGGCGCCCATCCCGCGAAGCGCACCCGACACCATCGTATTCACCGCGTACTGCGCATAGAGCGCCGTGAGGATCAGCACGATGACCAGCGGCACCGCCATCATGCCGGCCAGGGCGGCAAACGCGCCCCGCCATCCGAAGAAGCGATCACCGACCATCAGGGCCACGTTGCAGACATTGGGTCCCGGCAGAACCTGCGCAACGGCGAGGATATCCACGAACTGTTCGCGCGTCAGCCAGCGCCTCTGCTCGCACAGGACGCGCTGCGCCACGGCGAGCACGCCACCGAAACCTTGCAGCGCGAGCAGGGTGAACGCGACGAACAACTCCTTCTCCGAGGACGGCTGCGCGTGCAGGTGGGAATCGTCGATCATGGATAAATGGATAGCGAAATGACTTCAGAGATTGGAAAACGCCTAACCCTCTGTCTACATCTCATCACGAAGACACGAAGTACACGAAGTGGCACGAAGAAAGCAAGAGACAAGAATAACGGGTTTGGCGGCAGTACGTCATAGTTGGCGTCAACTATTGGACGCAATGTCGATATCACAAATCCATTGCCGTTTTTCTTTCGCTTTCCTTCGTGTACTTCGTGTCTTCGTGATGAGATGTAGATGTCGTAGCAATAACCAAGCGGGTAGATCAATCGTGCAAGAGCGTCATTAACGACGGGCCGTAGCGCTCCAGTTTTTTCGCTCCGATGCCGTGGATCGTGGAAAGCTCGCCCATGTCGCGCGGGCGGGAGGACGCAATCGCCGACAAGGTGGCGTCGTGAAAGATCACATAAGCCGGTACCGACTGTTCGCGCGCCTGTTCGCCGCGCCATGCCCTCAGACGCTCGAGCAATGTCGCATCCGCATCGGACACTCCCTGGATCGGCGCCTTGCGGCGAATCGTTGCCGATTTTCCCTTGCGCGGCGCCATCCGCCGCATGTCGATGCGCTGTTCTCCTTTCAGCACCGGACGGCTGGAGTCGGTCAGCCGCAACGCACCGAACGCGGCATGGTCCGGGCGCACGAACCCCAGCGTCACCAGCTGGCGGAATACATCTCGCCAGGCGGCTTCCTCGATGTCGGCACCGATGCCGAAGACGCTCAGGTCGTGGTGGCCCCACTGCGCGACCCTGTCCGTGTTCTGGCCGCGCAGTACGTCGATCAAATGACGGGAACCAAAGCGCTGGCCGGTGCGGAATATGCACGACATGGCCTTGCGCGCCGCCTCGGTGGCATCCCAGGTCTGCGGCGGCTCCAGGCAGGTATCGCAATTGCCGCACGGTGTGCTCGCCTCGCCGAAATAATCGAGCAGTCGCACGCGTCTGCAGCCTGCGGTCTCGCACAGTCCCAGCAGCGCTTCAAGCTTGGCAAACGACACGCGACGGTAATCCTCGCTGCCTTCCGACTGATCGATCATGCGGCGCTGCTGCACCACGTCAGCAAGTCCATAAGCCATCCAGGCGTCGGCCGGGGCCCCGTCGCGCCCGGCCCGGCCAGTCTCCTGGTAGTAGCCTTCGATACTCTTCGGCAGGTCGAGATGGGCGACAAAGCGCACGTCAGGCTTGTCGATGCCCATGCCGAATGCGATCGTCGCGACCATGACGATGCCCTCTTCGCGCTGGAACCGGGCTTGATTGAGCGTGCGCGTGGCCACATCCATGCCGGCGTGATAAGGCAGGGCCGTCACTCCCTGCCCTTCCAGCCACGCGGCGGTGTCTTCGACTTTCTTGCGCGATAAACAATAGACGATGCCTGCCGCGCCGGCGTGCGCCTCGCGGATGAAGCGCAGCAACTGCTGGCGGGCATCCTGCTTGTCGACGATCGTGTAACGGATGTTCGGCCGGTCGAAACTGGAAACGAAAGTGCGCGCATCGGCCAGCGCCAGCCTTTGAATGATTTCGGCCCGCGTCTGCTGGTCGGCGGTTGCGGTCAAGGCGATACGCGGCACCGATGGAAAACGCTCGTGCAGCAGGCAGAGTTGAAGATATTCCGGCCGGAAGTCGTGCCCCCACTGTGAAACGCAATGCGCTTCGTCGATCGCGAACAGCGCGATCCTGGATTGCTCAAGCAAGTCCAGCATGCGCGGCATGACCAGCCGCTCCGGGGCGACATACAGCAGATCGAGTTCGCCGGCGCGCAAAGCCCGCTCCGCCGCCGCCGCGGCGCGCGCGTCCAGCGTGGAGTTGAGAAATGCCGCACGCACACCGAGTTGCCGTAATGCCGCGACCTGATCCTGCATGAGCGCAATCAGCGGCGAGATCACCAGCGCGGTTCCCTCACGCAACAGCGCCGGCAACTGATAGCAAAGCGATTTGCCGCCGCCGGTGGGCATGAGAACCAGTGCATCGCCACCAGCGGCCATGTGCTCGACTATATCCTGCTGCGCACCGCGAAACCCCGTATACCCGAAGACGCTTTTGAGGACATGCAGTGCGCGCTCCTGCGATGAGCGTGAAGGTGAAAGGTCTGGGGTCAATTTAGGGCAATCCAATTCAGTGCTGCGTGCTCTTCCGAACCTCGTGGACCTTCCTGTTTTTCAGGATGCCCGTTGTTTGTTTCGCCCGTTTTTCTCCGCCATCGGCTCGGTCGGCGAGTCAGCGGGTGTCGCCGCGCCGGCCTCGCGCGTCATGGTTTTATACAACAGCTTGACGATTTCATTGGCCGGAATCGGCTTGCTGAAGTAATAGCCCTGGATCTGATCGCAGCCAAGCGAACGCAGGAATTCGAACTGTTCCTTTGTTTCCACGCCCTCGGCGACCACTTTCAGCTGCAGGCTGTGGGCCATCGCAATGATTGCCTCGACAATTGCGCCATCATCCTTGCTTTGCGGAATGCCGCGCACGAACGACTGGTCGATCTTGACGCTGTCGAATGGAAAGCGCTTGAGATAAGCCAGCGACGAATAGCCCGTTCCGAAATCGTCCATCGTCAGGTGGAAACCAAGCGCCTTCAGTTCGTTCAGCACTTTTTCCGCATGCTCCTGATTGCTCATCACTGCGCTTTCGGTGATTTCCAGTTCGAGCGATTCGACCGTCAAACCGGTTTTGCTGACCGTTTCGGAAATGAATTCGACGAGGCCCCGGTCCGACATCTGCCGCGCGGAAATATTGATCGCTATGCGCAGTTGTGGCAGCCCGCTTTTCTGCCATGCGCGATTTTGCACACAGGCAGTCTGCGCGACCCAGCGCCCGAGCGGCACGATCAGTCCGGTCTCTTCCGCGATGGAGATGAAATCTCCGGGCGCGACGAAACCGAGTTGCGGACTTATCCAGCGTAGCAGCGCCTCCAGGCCGGTGACCCGCCCGCTGGCAACGTCGATTTTCGGCTGGTAGTAAAGCACGAACTCATGGTTGTTCAGCGCGTTGCTCAGGTTCGACTCGAATTCAAGGCGTTGAACGGAGTGGATATTCAACTGTTCGGAATAGAACTGAAAAGTGCCCCTGCCTTCTTCCTTGGCGCGATACATCGCGATGTCCGCATTCTTTAGCAGCGATTGGACATCGCGCCCATCGGTCGGGTAGGTGCTGATGCCGATACTCGCTGCAGGCCGATATTGCCGGCCGGCGAGAACCATCGGTTTGGACAACACTTCCAGAATCTTCCGGGCCACCGTACTGGCCTGATCCTCGGCGGTCAATCCTTCGGTGAGTACAGCGAATTCGTCCCCGCCAAAGCGGGCAACCAGGTCTATCTTGCGCACGCAAGCGGAAAGCCGCTCCCCGACCGCGCGCAATACCTCGTCGCCGGCGTCGTGGCCGAGGCTGTCGTTGATGTTCTTGAAACGGTCAAGGTCGAAAAACAGAACCGACAACATTTTCCCGCTGCGCTGCGCACGCAGCAGCGCCTTGCTCAGCGACTGCCGGAACAGGCTGCGGTTCGGCAGTTCGGTGAGTTCATCGTGATCGGCGAGGAAGCGGATACGCTCTTCCTGTTCTTTTTTTTCAGTGATGTCCTGCAATACGGCGTTCATCCTGCGCGCGGTGCCGTCTTCGGCACGTGTCACATGGCCGCGCGCAAACACATGGACGATCTTCTGGTCGCTGCGCAATAGCCGGAACTCGTCACTCCACAGCGGCGACTTGGACTTGATCGTGGCAAGAAGTTGCTCCTGCACCCGGCCCCTGTCGTCGGGATGGATGTGGTCGAACCAGGCCGCCATGTTGAGGCCGGCCTCTTGGTCATCTGGCCCGAACACTTGCCCATAGTTCTCGCTGCGCCATAACCTGTCGGTGGAGAGTTCCCAGTCGAGCATGGCATCATTGGTTGCCTTCGAAGCCAGGCCGAAGCGTTCCAGATCCCGCCACATGACATCGTGCGTGAGCTTGCGGCGGGTAACATCCCTGGCGATGACGACCCGCGCCTGTTGCCGGGCAAACTGCATGCGATAGGAAATCAGTTCGACCTCGATCGTAGCACCGTCCTTTATCCTGCAGGTCCAGGTACCCGCCTCGCCTGACTGGGGTCCAAGGCCCATCAGAGTCTCGGTGAGACGCTCCGCGTCCTGCGGTAATGCAAGATCGAGGAGCGTCATTTTGAGAAGCTCCTCGCGCGAATATCCAAAGTCGCGCGCTGCAGCCTCATTGAACTCGAGTAGACGCCACTTGCGCGTGTCACAGATGAAAGTCGGGACCGGACCCGTATTGAAAAGAGTCTGGTATTGTTCTTCGGCGCGCTTCAATACTTCTTCACTGGAAGCGACGGATGCGACCACGCTGCGCGCCTGGGCCGCCCCGGAACGGCGACGCACGCCAATGAAAATCAGGATACCCAGAGCAGCGCCGAGCAGCGCCGCGAGCACCGGACCAGCGGGATACCCATAGAACAATGAACGAAGAATTTCCGGCAACGCGCGGAAAAATTCCGGCATCCCCTCCAGTATCGGTCTGATTTCCTGTGGCAACGCCACCTATTGCTTACTCCCGAATTGAGGTCGGCCCGGGTGCGTAATTTACCCTATAAACTGCTCTTCACGCGCATTTAGTGAGATGCAGGGCCGGGCGTATTTCCTCGCCCTCCCGGCAATTGCGCATGGAACCTTTATCCCGGATTTGCAAACTAAGCGTTATCCTTGTCACGGGCAAATGCTGAAACCATGTTGGTAAAATTCGACAGCGAAGCAGGCAGTTTTACCATGAACGGCGATATTGCCGTGCAGCTTCTGCGCGCAATGGGCCACAGCGGCACCGTGCCAAGCGCGATTCTCCCCGCCGACATTCCAGCAGCGCTCGTCCTGCTAAAGACAGCGGTGGCTGAGACAACACAATCGTCGCCCGAGTCTGCGACCGGAGGCGACAAAGAGGAAAAGGAAGCGCCGGTTTCCTTGCGCAATCGGGCTTTTCCACTGATAGACCTGCTCACGCGTGCCGCCGCGAAGGGCGCGGAAGTGATGTGGAAGTAGAAACCCGTGATGGGTGAAGCCGTGACGATTGTGACGGGGTAATAGCGGATACAGCTTTTGAACTACGACCGTCACGTCGTCACGGCTTCATCTGTCACCCGTCACGGGGCTACTTCGGTCTCGGCTCCTGCAGCCCCTGGTCCGGCGGGTCAGCCAGTTCCTGACTTAAGTCACCGCCATGCCCCGCAGTCCCTGCATCACGCAGAGGATGGCGCAAATGCCGAGCACTGCAAAGGTCAGCGCGGCTCCCCACGTTCGCCCGAACCGGAACCGGTCGGTGAAACTCAGCGCATAACCGTGCAGGAATCGCGAAACCAGCAGGCCGATACCCAATGCGTGCAGGACATAGACCGACGTGTGGCCCATTTCCATAAAGCCCATCATCACCAGAATCAGCGGCACGTATTCCGCGAAATTCCCGTGAGCACGAATCCGTCGCAACATTCTCGGGTCGCCGCCATCTCCAAGCGGGATCCCGTGCTGCCGAAACTGTATGACGCGCCAACTCAGCAGCAAGAAAAATACTGCCAGCATTCCTGCGTACAGTGGGGTGATTACCATGGCATTGCCTCCGACCGGCCGTTCTTGCCGCGCAATATTGTCGCCGAACCGGGACCTTCCATGTTGGGAAAGGTGCGTGCGAATTCACCCTTTGGCGTATCGCGTGCTGGCGGAACGTGCGCTATGCAACTCGGCCCGATTCGAACTTGAGACTGAAGGTTGATCTCAAGATTCGGCACGCCGCAACCAGGGACGCGCCCGCACACTTATCCTTTCGCCGCTTCCCTCTGCGCGTCCTGTTCAAGCTCTTTGTAATCCCGTGGCGGCTCGTGCAGCGTTTGGCGGCGGCTCTTTTCCAGACCTTTTACGATCGCCACGACTGCTTCGTTGTAGGGAGTCGCGATGCCAAGCGCTCGGGCCTCCCGCACCAGCGCGCCATTGAGCGCATCGATCTCGGTGCGGCGCCCCTGTTCGATGTGTTGCATCATCGAAGGCTTGTTGTAACGGATTCGGCAATGATCCTTGATTTTCTTGCGCGGGTCGCTTTCCGGCAGTTTCAATTGCTTGCGGTCGACCACCGCTAATATTTCGTCGATGACCCGGTCCTGCAGTGCGCTGACCTCGGGCGTTCGATAGATTTCTCCGCTACGCAGGCCGGTAATCGCGGTAAGGGCATTGACGCCGCAGTTCAATACGAACTTGCCCCAAATCCAGTTCATCGGGTCCGGGATGATTTCGGTCGGGATCTCGGCTTTGTTCAGCATCGCTGCCACCTGACTGACGCGCGCGCTGTCGCGACCGTCCAACTCGCCGATGGATGTCATGCCTACGTTGGTGTAGGCGGACCGGCCGGCCGCAGGATTGGCGGCGCTGTTCATGGAAACACCGGCAATCACGCGTTCCTTTCCCAGTTCGTCGATCAATGCCTCTACGTTGCCGATGCCGTTCTGCAGCGTGAGCGCGAATCCGCCGGGCTTCAGGCACTGTTTGGCTGTTCTTGCCGCGTCACGCGTCGAATTCGAGTCGGTAAAAATGATGGCCAGGTCGGCAGGCGCCAGACCTGCGTGATCGGTCTGCGCAGGCAGTCTGATGACATGGGTTCCGCGCTCGCCTTCGATCGAAATGCCCTCGTTACGGATCTTCCCGATATGATCCTGACGCGGATCGATCAAGGTGACATCGAATCCAGCACGGGCGAGCAGGCCGCCATAAACGCCGCCCATCGCACCCGCGCCGATCATGTAAGTTTTCATCTCTTCTCCAAGTTAGAAATGACGGCAGGACTGAGGACTTAGTGAAAACCGTTTTGCAGACCGGCGGCAAGCCGCCCGGGCTTATGTCTGAGCACTGAGTCCCAAGTTCCTGAGTCCTAGTCCCAAGTCCCGAGTCCTGCCTTTGTGCAATCATATCGGCAAACCTCGCGACATCCCATGCGCATCCTGCCGGTCTTCCACACCATCCACACCAACGACGTGAACCTGCGCTGCGTCGTGGAAGGCGAGGGACCCTTGGTCCTCATGATCCATGGCTGGCCTGAATCCTGGTATTCGTGGCGGCATCAGATCAGCCCTGTGCGCGATGCGGGCTATCGCGTCGTGGTGCCGGATGTGCGGGGCTATGGTGGCAGCGATGCGCCACAAGCCGTGGAAGCCTACGATATGGAAAGCCTGGTAGGCGACACGCTGGGGTTGATCGACCATTTCGCGGAAAAGCAGGCAATCCTTGTCGGGCACGACTGGGGCGCCCCGATCGTCTGGAATACCGCCGCGTTGCATCCAGATCGCGTTCGCGCAGTGGCCGCGCTTTCCGTGCCCTATTCCCCGCGGGGCAAGCAGTCATCGCTCGAACTCTGGAGGCAGATCTACACTGGCCGATTTTTCTATCAACTCTACTTTCAGGCGCCCGGTGTAGCCGAGGCCGAGCTCGAGGCCGACATCCGCACCTCATTGCGCAAGATCTACTACGCGGGTTGCGGTGATTCACCCAAGGGTATGTTCCGCCCCGATAAGCGCCCCGATGCGAGGATGCTCGACGATCTCCCGGATCCGGGCACCTTGCCGGACTGGTTGACTGAAGACGATATCGACTATTACGTGGCGCAGTTTCAGGCGAGCGGATTCCGTGGGCCGCTCAACCGCTATCGCAACCAGCAGCGGGATTGGGAACGGCTGACTGCGCTTACCGGTGCACGCATCACCATGCCATCCTGCTTCATCGCCGGCAGACGCGACGGTGTATTGAAGTTCATTCCAAACTTCGACATGGTGGAAAACATGAAGCGCTGGACGGACGATCTGCGCATCTGCGAAATCATCGACGGCGCCGGACACTGGATACAGCAGGAAAGGCCGGAGAAAGTGACGAAGCTGTTGCTCGGCTTTCTCGCAACCCTTCGCGAGGGATAAGGGGCGAGGGACGAGGGACGAAGGAACTAATTCAAGAGCTCTAAGGCTTCAAACCCTCGCCCCTCTCTTTTCCCCTACAATCCCCGATCACTCATCAATCAGGAATCGTCATGGCATCAACCAAAACCGCAAGCGGACTGGAAATAGAAGAGCTGATTCGAGGCGAAGGGGATGTTGTTGCGACGGCGGGCCGGCGCGTCACGGTGCACTACACCGGCTGGCTTACGAACGGCAGCAAGTTCGATTCGAGCAAGGATCGCAACGACGCGTTCAAGTTCGGACTGGGACAGGGACAGGTCATCCGCGGCTGGGACGAGGGCGTGCAAGGCATGAAAGTGGGCGGCAAGCGCAAGCTCACCATACCTCCGGAGCTGGGTTACGGCGCCCGCGGGGCGGGCGGCGTTATTCCGCCGAACGCGACGCTGGTATTCGAAGTGGAACTACTGGGCATAGACTGACTCCCGGTTGGCTTGTCCATCGTCAGCTTTGTCCCGCGAGCCGGCTTCTCACGCTCAGCCTCACCAGATTCACGTTCTGACGGAAGGCGTAAAGGTTATCCGCATAGGCAAGCGGCGTATTGATGCTATTGACCGCAAGCTCGATCTGGTCGAGCCGCACAAGCAGTTCCCTCAATTTGTCGGTCGTGGAATTTTCGTCCAATTCAAGTTCCAGTTCCTTGAGTTTTGCATACCAGCGGTAGATGCGGGATCGCACGCGCCACCGATAGATCGCTGGAATGATCCGCCCCAGCGGGATCAGCAAGGCCAGCACCGGCAATAACGTGAGCCATAGCCGATCCACCAGGACCGCGGCCCAGTAAGGCAGGTAGCGCTGAAGAAACGGCGGCCCGGCCTTGTAATAGCGCTGCGCCTCGGCACTCAGGGGGAATTCCGAGTTCATCGGAGCGGGAAAATCGCCGGCCTTGCGCAACAACCCGGCACCGCCGTGCACTTCGCTGGCGGCGCGCATCAACAGAAATGCCAGCGCCGGATGCAATCCTTTGACGGCCAGCAGGTTTGCAGTCGACGAAATGAGCGTGACGTCGTGCCCGGGCAGGTTTGTCACGAAGTCGAACACGCCTTGGGGCAAAGTCAACTTGGTGAGAGAGGGGAAGCGCCTCGTATAGGCTTCGGCGCGATCGAGGCTCAGCAACCTGATTCCGGGAGCAGAGATGAGCTGCTCGACCAGCGGCGACTCCGGAGGGCCCACCATGAATACGGCATCGAGCTTGCCCTGCAGGAGCATGTCGTTGGCCTGTTGTCCACTCTCTACCTGCAGGGTCGTGGGAGGCATGACCGCGGCGTTCACGGCCAGCAGCTGCAGCGCCAGCGCGCGCGTGCCGCTTTCCTCCGGGCCGATCGCCAGCCTCTTGCCACGCAGGCCGCCGAAATCGTGGATCTCCGGACCGCGATAGAAAACCCACAATGGCTCGTAGTAGATACTCCCCAGGGAAACAAGGTCGGGTGCGTTCGCCGAAAAAGCCGATCCACTCTGCAGAAAACCGACTTCGACGTCGGATTTGTCATCGAGCAGCCGGCTGACGTTTTCCTGCGACCCGGCAGAGGGGCGAATGTCGACTCTGACGCCATCACGCGCCAGGATTTCCTGATAGCGCAACGCGAACATGTGATAACCGTCATCGAGGCCGCCGGACGAAAGCACAATCGAATCCGGCGGCGCCGGCTCCACAAATCGCAAGGCAACAGCGAGGGCAACCGACGCGATGACGACCACAGGAACGATGGTCAAAAACAGATCACGCCGGCTCAGGTCGCGAAATTTTATTTTGCGCATTGAATATTTGGCATTCGGCGAACAAGTATTGTTCGCCGGCTCCGTTCGAAGAACCTTGCCCGCAATACTGACCTGTAAACAAAGGAACTGCGTGCCGCCCGCCGAGCCGGGCTTCTAACCGGTCTCCCGTCCCCGTTCGCTCGTGTCCTCGTCGATTTCGTCGACGAAACCCTGCAACCGCTCGATGAGGCGCTCCACGATCCATTCCGGTTCCTGGGCCCACAGGTTCTCCACCGAGGAGTCCTCTCCCGAAGCGCTGTCAGTGCCGGTCGCGGTGACATCCTCCTCTTCTTGCAATAAATGGCTCAACGCCGCCATCAACTTCGAGTAGTGAATCGCCACCGCGTCGCCGGTACTGGCGCCTTCTTCCGTTTCGGCCCTGACGAGCGTGGCAACATGCTCGAGTACGGGCCCGGCTCCCGCCGTCTTGAGCGCATCGGGATCGCTGGCAGCCAGTTGCTCCAGCAAATCGAGAATCACGCGCTCGTGAGCGAAGATTGCGCCGGCGACGAATTCCGCATAGGTCAGATCGATCGATGCGACCAGGTGATCGCATTCCCCCGCGAGCATCTCGCAGATGGGACAGCGCCCGCCCGCCGCGGCGGCGTCATCGTCCTCGTCATCTTCCTCCGGGTCCTCGGCAAAGTCGTCTTCCGGTTCTGCAGCGGACATGATCAGTCCCTTTCCGGACAAGCAGTGCGAAAGGTTGCGGCCGATTGCCGACGCGGCGGAGGATTGTCCGGCGGCGATGGCAGGGGTGGCGCATCGATCGGCGGGGGATTCTGAACAGGTGGTGGATCGTCCGTCGGCGGCGGCTTGATTGGCGGAGTGCCGCTCCCAGGGCGCCCCGGCGACAGGATAGTTTGCGGTCTTGTCGTCACGATAATCTGCAGACCCGTGCCGCGGCTTCCGGTTCGCCGCCGGTGACCGCGTTTTTCGTCAGACCCGGCATTCGGCTTGCCTTCAAAAGCTCGTCCTTCCTGGGTCGGGTCATCTGCTTGATCTCGTGCTCCCGCCTTGCAGCCGACGAGCGTGACTCCACGGCTTCTGCATACACCAGCGCAACCGGCCGGCGAGCCCGCGTGTAGTTGGCTCCCAGCCTGCCGGCCGAATTGTGCTCATTGACCCGCCGCTCGACATCCATGGCGATGCCGGTATAGAGCGTGTCGTCTGCGCAACGGACTATGTAGACGAACCACATGATTGACGGCCCAGAACCAGGGGGCGGGGGATAAAACCGGGCCGCGCGGATCTCACTCTATGCCTCCCGCATCTGCCGTCGGCTCGGGTCTATCACTCTTCATCTCCTCAACCATCCTGCGCAATTCCGCAACCTCCCGCCGCAATGCCGTCACCTCAGCCCGGAGCGTCACGGTGTCTGCGCCCTCGCCCGCCTCCGAGGGCGACGCGGAATTCGCCGGCGTGTTGTCCACTGCGCCGCCCAGCAAATGGGCCCAGCGATGCTCGCGCGATCCGGGTTGTTTCGCAAGTTTGACGATCAATGGTCCAGACGGACGCGAAACCATCTCCCCCAGATAGGCGTCAACGCTAGAGAGATCGGCGAAGCTATAGAGGCGCTCGGAGGCTGTGCGCAATTCGCCCGCGGTCTGGGCTCCACGCAGCATCAGGCAAACGAGAAGCGCGGTCGTACCCGAGTCGGTACCTAGCACTTGAGGAAGATTATGAGAGTAGCGCACCACCCGTCGCGAAGCACCCCAGGTATTGGTGACCAGCTTGCGCTCCTTGAGGGTGTCGAGCACCCCTTGAACCTCGTCCTCGCTGACGTCCATCACGGGATCGCGGCTCGTCTTCTGGTTGCAGCCGGCGACCAGCGCATTCAACGACAGCGGGTAGTAGTCCGGCGTGGTCAGCTGCTTTTCGGCAAGCACGCCCAGCACGCGAATTTCAAGCGCAGTCAAAGGCGGCAAAGAGGAATCGGTCATTTCCCGGGCCTTGGGACGAGTAAGCAGAAATTTACACGAGAAAAGCAGGGTGTAGTGGTTATGCCACACCGGCATGCCTGACTTCTGACATGAACGAGGCGCTTCAAGGGGGGTAACTATGTTCGAGATCGGTTCGCCTGTATCCAACGGACGCCGCCGCTTTCTGAAGATGGCGGCAGTGCTCGCTCCAATTCCCATTCCGGAGTTAGGCCACTTCCTGACGGTCGGATTGCCCTGGCCTGCGGCATTCCCGGGTGGTTTTGCGGTTATCAACCTCGGCGCGAACAGTTCGGCACCGATAGTGCATTTCAACGGCGAACGTGTACTGGTTTCGGGCGGCAACCGGTCGGAATGGTTCGCCGTCGTGGGCATCCCCCTCGATTCCAAGCCGGGCCGCTCCTCGCCGCTCACCGTCCAGTATTCTGCCGGCAAGCCCCGCCTGATCTATCTGAGGATCAAGGACAAGCAATACGAATCGGAATACATCAGCGTCAAAACGGATCTGGTGGATTTGACACCGGTCGACCTGGCGCGGTGTGAGCTGGAGCGCAGCCACACGCAAAGCATTCTGCGCGTTTACTCTGAGTCCTCCCCGGCATCGCTGCTGCTTGCCTCTCCATGTGAGGGGATGCGTGCGCGTACATTTGGACAATTGCGCTTCTTCAACGGGCAGCCTCGCGGCGCCCACAGCGGCATGGACATCGCTGCGGAAATCGGCACGCCGGTGTTCGCTGCGGGGACCGGCGAAGTGATCGATGTAGGAGAGTATTTTTTCTCAGGCCGTACGGCAATGATCAATCATGGCCGTGGTTTCCTCACCATGTATGCCCATCTCGCGAAGGTCGACGTCAGGCCAGGCAAACGCGTCGAAGCGGGACAGCAGATCGGCAAAGTCGGAGTCACCGGGCGCGTCACCGGTCCGCATCTGCATTTCGGAGTGTATCTAAATGCGGCGGCGGTCGATCCCGCATTGTTTCTGCCATAACGACGACGCTTTCTATTCTGCCTCCTCGGCTATACGCAACGCTCGGTTGCGAAAGCGCCGTCCATTTCCTGTCGCTATTCCGGTAAAAGTTACGCACCGATTGTAAATCGGAGGGCATCCAACCGTCAGGGCTGCTCCACGACGGCGGCACGCGCATTGCGCACTGATCGAAGGAGCTTCACGGCCCCAAAAGAACGCGGCATGGTAATTGCGGATAGCTGGTTTGCGTTTTTCTTAACAATGCAAAGGAGATTACATTGGCAACCAACGATCAGAAACGCGATATCGATAAAAGCGCAAACCGCGATCCCATCACCGGCACCCCTGGTGCCCACCCTGTCGGCGTCGGAGTAGGCGCCGCAGCCGGCGGTGCCGCCGCCGGCGCCGCGGCTGGTACCGTCGCCGGTCCCGTCGGCACGATCGTCGGTGCAGCAATCGGTGCTGTGGCGGGCGGGCTTGCGGGCAAGGCCGCGGCTGAGGCGATCGATCCTACAGTCGAGGACCAATTTTGGAAGGAGAACTTCAATTCGGAACCGTACTACAAGCCGGGTCGCACGTACGCCGATTACGTGCAGGCGTATCGCACCGGTTACGAGGGCCGCGCCCGCTATGGCGCGAAATCATTCGATGAGGCGCAACGTGATCTCGAAATCGACTACAACAAGCGCCGCGGCACTACCGGTGTGAGCTGGGATGAAGCGCGGCACCCCGCACGAGCTGCGTGGGAACGCGTGGATCGGAGCAAAGTCAGTTCATCCGCGCCCGGTGGTCGCAGATAGCCGATCAGCAAGCGCGCGGATAGCGGCCCTGCCGGAAGTCAGGGCCGCTTCCATTTTGTGCCATCGCACCATGGGACCGGGAAACTTCAGCTCGTCTTTTTCCCAGGGGTTTTGGCCGGCTGGTCTTTACGCGTGCCGGGTCCTGCTATATCGTCACCGCGTCCATCTCTTTCGCATTCTTCATGCAACGTCGTCACTTCCTGCAACTGTTCACCGCAGCCGCGTCGCTGTGCGCAATCAGCGCGAGGGCCAAATCGCTTCCGAAGTCTTCCGCCGTTCCCGGCGGCGTCGCCGTCGTCAAATTAGGTGCGGGTTCGGCGTTGCCCGCGGCACGCTTCATGGGCAATAGAGTGCTCGTGCTAGGCGAAGAATCCGAATGGCTCGCCGTTGTGGGCATTCCTCTTGAAACCAGCGCAGGCGAAAAATTGGCTTTGACGATCGAGCACGCGGACCGCGCACCAGCAGTTGTGCGTATTGCTGTCGGCGCCAAGCGATATGCAATCCAGCGGCTGACCGTCAAGCCTGGCCAGGTTGAGCTCTCGCCGGAGGATTTGGCGCGTTACCAGTTGGAGCGCGTGCATCTGTCGGATATGCGCAAGACGTTTACCGATACGGAGCCGGATGCGCTGGCATTGATGCAGCCCTGCGAAGGAGCGCGTTCGAACACTTTCGGCCAGCGGCGGTTCTTCAACGGCCAGTCGCGCAATCCCCACAATGGCATGGACATTCCCGCGCCGGATGGCGCGCCGGTCGTCGCCGCCGGCGAATCGCAAGTGATCGATGTCGGCGATTACTTTTTTTCTGGAAATACCGTGATACTCGACCACGGCCGAGGTTTTCTTACGCTGTATGCGCACCTCAGTGCGGTCGAAGTCGCACCCGGCGATCGTGTCGCAACCGGCGCCCGCATCGGCAGAGTAGGCGCAACGGGCCGGGTCACCGGACCGCATTTGCATTTCAGCGTTTATCTCAATTCCGTGGCGGTCGATCCAGGCCTTTTCCTTCCGTGACGGAAGGAAAAGGCAGGGGCGAGGGACGCCCCGCGTTGCGGGGCGCCCCTCGCCCCCGTCACACCGTCACGCCATCCGGCGCACGCACGCGCTTCGTCTCAGCCATACGTCTGCGTCCCCACCCGCTGCGGCCGATGGGTTCGATTCCATTTGCCGCCAGCGTACGGCGCAAATCTTCCAGCACGCCCTGGCGCCGCCGCAGGAAAGCACCCGCAAAACAGCGCCAGAACACCCAGCCTACGCGCTGCAGCGTGCGCTGCCGGCGCATATCCTCGATCCATTGCTGCGGTCCCTGATACTTGTCGCCATCGCACTCGACCGCCAGGCGGGTGTCGTCCGAACCTTCTACCACCAGATCGAGACGATAAGCTCCCACGGCTACCTGAGGCGTGACGTGGTAGCCCTCGCCATTGAGCCAATCGAACAGTTCACGCTCAACGCGTGATTCGCATAGCGCTCTCAGATCCGTCACCCGCGCCGGTTCCACCGCGAAAGGCCGGGCGAAATGCGCGATGAGCCCCTGTCGCAACCTGTCGGATTCGGCGAGGTGATGGAGTTCCACCGAACGCACCAGGATCATGCGGTCGCGGGCGCGCGAGGCGGCGACATTGAAGCGCTGCGAAAACGTGTCCCGCGCAGCCGGCGCGCCGATGTCATTCGGGGCACAGACCATCGACAAATACATGATGTCGCGCTCGCGCCCCTGGAATTGACGCGCGTCACCGCAAGTAACGGCGTGTCTGCGCAGGATGTCGGCGCCGAGTTCCTCCGTGAGCCTCTCCCAGATATGCAGCGCCTGCTCCTCGCCCAGCAGGGAAACAACGCCCACTGAACGCTTTTGCATCCTCGGGTCGGCCGCCAGCGCCTCGATATCCCTTACGATGAACTCCACTTCCGCCCGGTTGATGTTCCCGTCGCACCGCGCATCGCCGACCAGATAGTCGAGCAACGGCGGATCGAGTCGCTGGGATGCCGTCGCGAGCCGCAGCGGATGCAGTTCGTGGTGGTAGAACTCGCGCTTGGAATATTCGATGATCGGCGCGACGCAGCGAAAGTGCTCTTTCAGCATCACGCCGCTATGGGCGAATACCACTTTGGCAAGATCGTAGATGGAGCGGTCCGGCGACATCTGCGCGGCATACAGGGGAACCTGGTCATGGAGGTAGCGCTTCATCAGCGCATTGATGCGTTCTTCTTCGATGCTCACGGTCTGCGGCGCCACTTGCTTGTCGTCGCCCACGACCAGGATTTTTCGCGCGCGCAACAGGACGGGCAATGCGGAAATATCGGACTGCGACGCCTCGTCGATCACGACCAGGTCGAAACCGCCCAGTTGCGCGGGGAGGGATTCCGAAACGCGATGGTGCGGCATGATCCAGCACGGGACCGATAGTTGCGCCTCGTCGGCCGCGGCCCTGGCGTCGCGCCGATAGCGGAACGCGCGTTTGCCGGTGCCTTTGCCGATGCCGTGAATGGCAGTAAGGTACGCCTGCAGGGCGGCGCGCGCGCCCGGGCTGGCATTTTCGGCGACCTTGAGCCAGGTGCGTTTGACAACGAGATCCTCGTAGGCGCGGGCCAGGTCATGTTCGACCTCGATGCGCCCCGCGGAAAGTTTCTTCATCTCGTCGTGCGCATCGATAGCCTGCAAATGCGTTGCCAGCCGGCGCAACCGCCAGTGTCTCTGCAGGGTCGCGTACGAAAGTTTGTCGTCGAAATCGGTGGCGTTCTGACGCAACGCCTGCGCCAGTTTCGGCGCGCCGGACGCGGCGATATTTGCCGTAACGTCGGCGACTACCGCGAGCGGCGCGGCGAGCGCATGCAGTCGCGCAAGTTCCGCACCCAGCGTATTCCATGCTTCCAGCAATGCGGCTTCGTCCACCGCCGGATTCCCCAAGGTCCCGGTCAGAAATTCACGCAGGCGGTCGATGATTCGCCCTTGTTTGCCCTCGAGGGCGCGGTGCAGCCCCTCAACGACCGCGGCAACTTCGCCAAGCTGGGACTTGGTAAGGTGGTAAGCAAGCGCAAGTTCCACTTCGGCCAATACGGCGGAATTCTGGTCGACTGTCGCCGCGCGCGGCCAGCCGGGAAACACCTCAACCGCCTGGTCACGGAGCGCGGCTTCTTCCGCTGCCAGATGCTTCAACCTGGCGTAATGGGCAAGTTGCGAGTCTGCGGAGAGCCGGCCCTTTGCGTCGGCGGACATCACTGTCTGGAAGCCGATTTCCGGCGCCAGCGCATTCCATCTTGCGGTCAGAGTCCGTCGCGTCTTCTGCAGTTCCAGATGGTTGAGCACGGCCTTCCAGTCGGCCATGTCCGCCGGGCGGACTCCGTTGACGCGCACCAGGTCGAGAAGTTTTTTTGCTTCCGTACGACCTAACGCCATCAACCCGAACGCCCGCCTTCCCTGTGCCAGATTGTTGACGGCCAGCAGGAATTCCGCGTCGGCCTCAGCTACTTCGGGCATCAGCACGGGACGGGCAAGCGCCTGCATGCGCTGAGATGATGCGCGATCCATATCTGCAGCCAGCGCTTCCAGCAGGTCGAACAGCGCTTTCGGTTCTCCGCTGCGAATGCGGCTAGCGGTATCCGCGCTCCAGGACAGGCGCAGTGCAAAGAGCTCATCGCGCAAAGATTTCACGCGCGCGATGCGTTCGACCAGCGCACGCGCCGCGATGATCGATTCGGCGCCTGATCCCGCCGGCACCGCCAATTCGCTGACGCGCGACTCACGGACGATTTTCGCGTAGCGCTGCAGATCGTCATGCGCCCGTACCAGTAACAGGGGATCCGGAAAATCGCCGGGCGCAGGCAACGGCTTGCCCGCGTAGTCGATGTCCGCGCCAAGCTGCCCTCGCGCTTCACGCAGCCGCGCGATGTCCTCGCCGGAAAAGCGGGGCATATATTGCGGTCCGACCCCCAGGGCATCGGGAATCCATTCGAACTCACCCGCGTTTTGCACCACTTCCGCGGCGCCATCCTGCGGGTCCACGCTTTCGCCTTCCAGTTCGATCCGCGAGACATTCAGTTTCGCCCACCGCCAAAGATCGGTATCGATGCGCTTGAGTCTGCCGTGCAAACCGTCGATCGTTTCCACCAGTCCATCCACCTGACGCTTCGTCGCCTGGGTGTCGAGGCTCTGCACCTCCGTGGCAATCTTGCGGATCGAGCGCTCGAGTTGGTCGACCCCGTCAGACTCTGCGTCGAGCAGGGCAAGGGCCAGGGGCTGTATTTGCGCGGGCAACTGATCGCGCAACACGGCGAGAGCCGGGTCCCGCATCGAAGTCACCAGCACTCGTTTGCCGTTCGCGAGCCAGTGACAAATGATGTTGGCGATCGTGTGGGTTTTGCCCGTTCCGGGCGGGCCCTGGACGACCACGCCGTCGGATATCTCCAGCATCTGCACGATGCGCGCCTGTTCATCGTTGAATGGTTTGGGAAAGAACAGATCCTGCGCATCCAGTGGTTCGGTCGTTCCGCGCGCATGGTAAGCCGCCGTCACGCCACGATACGACGGCAACTCGGTTGCGGTCGCAACGGTCGACGGTTCGGTCACCAGCGCCGCAACCCCTTCAGGCAACTTGCTCTGCTCATCGAGCGCCGACACGAGGCTGCGAAAGCGCTCGAGGTCCTGCACCGCAGCCACCGTGCTGCGCGGTCGAGCGAACAAAACCCACTGACTGGTTATTTCGAAGCCTTTGGCGTCGTCCGTCTCCCGCGCGTTGGACGCATTGGCCTGCGTACGCTCGATTTCACTCCGGGCTATGGCCAGCAAGGCACCATAGCTGTCAGGTTCGAACGGGGATATCCCGTCCATGGCCGTCGCAAGAAACTTCTCCGCTTGCATCTGCGCCTCGGACGAGGCCGCACCATCGCCGTGCAGCAGGCCTTCCAGCTCGAGCCGCACATCCATATCGCGGGGACGAACTTCGGCCGCCTGAGTCGAGGGATTGAAGCTCAGTTCGACTGCCCGTGTGATCAAGGGACATGAAATGCCTGGCCCAGGGCCGGCGGTTTTGCACACGCCCATGCCCCAGACGAGTTCGAACTGGCCATCGACCAGCGCTCCGGCAAGCTCCTGTTGCAAGGTAAAAAGTCCGACATACACCTGGGCGAGCCGCCTGCGCTTTTTCTCGGCTTCAGCCCACGGCAGCCAGGCGGATTCCAGATAGCGTGCGTACTGCGTCTCGACTTCGGACCGAAAGGCATAGTCCGCGAACCTTACGCGGGAGCGCGGATCGACCGCCGGTTGGCCTGCATGCGCCGTGTTTCGCTCCGGCTCGACTTCGTCACGATGCGTGCCGGCAGCGATAAGGGCTGCGCCCTCGACTTCCGCAGCGAGCTGGGGTTCCGAGCCCGGCGCCGCGCCGACGTTCAACCACGGCGAAAGCCAGGGACTTGGTGCTTGCGGAGGGACCATCGGTTTCGGTGGAGGTGACACCGACAGCCAGATTTGGTCATCCCCCTCCGGACCGCGGTCATCGAGCCGCAGGCCTTCTACTTGGTGCGCCTGATCTTCGAACAACAAGAAGCTGCCATGGCTGGCGACATGCGGCACGGCGCGAACGCGGGTGCGCAACGATTGCCGGGCGAAATCGACGAGCGCGATGAGGCGCCGCTGCTGAATAGTCACGGCGGTTGGACGTTTCTTCTTATTGATGACTTCTGTGATTCTGCGTGTGGCGCTATCGTACCTGCATCCTGATCGGCAATCGATAGCCGTCACGAAGGCGCGCACTGCTGCACCCGGCCGGCGCTGGCCAAAACCGGAAGGAGCGTTCGAAGTGTGAAAGACTTAGAGGGGAAGTTGGAAGTGATGGGTGAAACGTGAAAGAAAAGCAGCTTCCTCAATGAAGCTCCTGACCACCTGACGAGGATGGTGACGACGTGAGTTTGCCCGATCCCGTCACGTCGTCGCCGGCACGCTCTTACGCTGCCTTCTTCGGCGCAAACAACTGTTTCACCTCCGCACCCATGGCGCAGCGAACGGCATCCTCGACGTTTTCCAACCACACGAACTCGAGCTTTTCGCGCGCAGCGGCGGGCACGTCTTCCAGGTCTTTTTCGTTGCGTTTCGGCAGCATGACGGTCCTGATGCCCGCGCGCAGCGCGGCAAGCACCTTCTCCTTGACGCCTCCGATCGGCAGCACCAGCCCGCGCAGCGATATTTCCCCGGTCATCGCGACATCTGCGCGCACGGGCTTATCGGCCAGCAAGGACACCAGCGCAAGGAACATCGCCACGCCGGCGCTTGGACCGTCTTTCGGGGTCGCGCCGGCAGGGACATGCACGTGCAGGTCGGCCTTGTTCAGCGCTTCGCCGATATACATTTTTGCCAGGGTCAGTGCCGCTTGCGCCGATTCCTTCATCACGTCACCCAGTTGGCCGGTCAGGATCAGCTTTCCCGAACCGGGCACACGGGTGGCCTCGATGAACAGGATATCGCCGCCGACTGGCGTCCACGCCAGTCCGGTCGCTACGCCAGGCATCGCGGTGCGCTGCGCAAGCTCATTCTCGAAACGGGACGCACCGATGATGGCGTGGAGGTCCGCGGCATCGATCAGCACTGATTCCGCTTTGCCTTCCGCGATCTTCATCGCTGCCGAGCGAAGCGCCGCCCCTATTTCGCGCTCGAGATTGCGTACTCCCGCTTCGCGCGTGTAGTCGTGAATAAGAGCCCGGATCGCTGCGTCGGTCATTGAAACCTGCTCGGCCTTGAGCCCGTTCGATTCGAGCTGGCGTTTGACGAGATAACGTCGCGCTATTTCGAGTTTTTCTTCTTCAGTGTAGCCGGGCAGCTGGATGATCTCCATGCGATCGCGCAGCGGTCCGGGAATCGTATCGAGCTGATTCGCGGTGGCGATGAACATTTCTTTCGACAAGTCGAAATCCACCCCGAGATAATTGTCGCGGAACTTGGCGTTCTGCTCCGGATCGAGCACTTCCAGCAACGCGCTCGACGGATCGCCGTGAAACCCGCCTGCGCCGAGTTTGTCGATTTCATCGAGCATCAGCACTCCGTTGCGCGATTCCGCGCGCCGGATCGCCTGAATGATATTGCCAGGCAAGGCACCAATATACGTGCGGCGGTGTCCGCGGATCTCCGCTTCGTCATGCGTCCCGCCCAGGGCCACGCGCTGGAACTTGCGCCCGGTGGCGCGGGCGATGGATTGTCCGAGCGAGGTCTTGCCCACTCCAGGCGGACCCACGAAGCACAGGATCGGGCTCTTGCCGTCCGGATTGAGTTTCCTCACCGCGAGGTATTCGAGGATGCGGCGCTTGATCTTCTCCAGTCCGTAATGATCCTCGTCGAGCACCGTCCTCGCCTGCTCGATATCGATCGGTTTGGTCTCGGAGATCTTCCACGGAAGCTCGCTCAGCCATTCCAGATAGGTGCGCAGCATCGAACCCTCCGCGCTGCCTTCGCCCATGCGCTGCAGGCGTTTGAGTTCCTTCTTCGCGTGCTTGAGCGTGTCTTCGGGCATGCCCGCTTCGTCTATCGCCTTGTTGAGGTCCTCGATCTCGGCCGCGCCCTCTTCGTCCTCGCCGAGTTCTTTCTGGATCTGGCGCATCTGCTCACGCAGCACGTGTTCGCGCTGACGGTGGTCGAACTCCTTCCTGGTCTTGTCGCCGATCTCCTTGGAAAGCTTCAGGACTTCGACGCGCTCGCCCAACAGGGCCAGCACCTTGTCCAGGCGGCTCTTGAGGTCGAAATTCTCGAGGATGGTCTGCTTCTCTTCGTTCTTGGCGTCCAGCAGATTGGCCACCATATCGGACAGCAGCGTCGGAGAAGTCATTCCCTGCACCACGCCGGCGAGTTCGTCGGGCACGTTCGGCAGCAACTGAATGGCTTCGACCGAGCGTTCTTTGAGTTGCAGGAAGCGCGCTTCTATTTCCGGGGTGATTTCGTCCGAAGTTTCGACGATGGCCACGCGAGCCACCATGAAGGGCCAGCCTTCGAGAAACTCGAGCACGCGAAAGCGCGACTGCCCTTGCACGACGAGATGGTGGGTGCCTTCGTTGGTCAGATAGCGCACGACCTGAGCCACCGTGCCGACCCAATGCAGATCGTCAGGCGTCAGATCGTTCTTCTCCGGGTCGCGCTGCAGCAGAAATCCGACCGGCTTTTCTCCGCGCACTGCTTCCTGCGCCGCCGCAACCGAGGCGCTGCGCCCGATCGTAATCGGCGACATGATGCCCGGGAACAGCACGGCGTTGCGTAGCGGAACGATAACCAGCGCGTCTTCCGGCAACGGCTTCAACACCGGATTACCCTGCGCTGACGAGGGCGCTCTCGCGGCCTTGCCGCTTTCATCCGGCGAAAGCATCTCCTGCATCGTGGGCCAGAAATTCATGTCGACTCCTTCTTGCTGAAAGTGAGCGTGAGACACCCGTCCTGCAAATTCCTGCCGGTGAGCGTGAGCGCCTGCATGGGAAGGCCGATACGGCGCGAGAAACGTCCGTACGGAATTTCGAGCGCGTGAACGCGTGCCCGCTGGCCATCGGCCGACTCCAGCGGAAAGGACCGGCGGGCGGAAATGCCGATGGCGCCGGGCTGCAATTCGACGAGCACAGAATCGGCGGCCGCGCCGGGCAAGGCCACGTGCACAAGGACGGCGTCTGCCGTCTCGATAATGTCCACTGGAGGCTCCCACGCGTGGGACCGCTCCGCATCGGGACGGCAAAACTGGCGGTGCAGCCGGTCAGCTTGCTCCAGCAGCGAGAGCGCTTCGCCCCACATCAGGTTGGAAAGATCACGCGACGTCATTTAGGCCTCCGTTGTGCCTCGTACATGGCGGCACTCGGGCGGGATTCAAGGGTGCGACTCGCCCCCGGGAGGTGGCAAATGTCCGGTTCCCTGCAGATTCCCTTGGCGCTTATGTGGGTTAGCGAACGAACCAGCGCAGGATCGCCCCTGCTGCCTGCAGCAAAGAAAAGCCCCGCCAACGGCGAACCCGCAGAAGCCTCGTGGTCTAAGCTTCGCGCCGGCGGCTGCGAATTCGGTTCCGGGATTCCTGTTTTGCGCTTGCGCCGACGCCAAAAACAAATCTGCCGTGGAATATATCGATTTGATCCAATGGCCTGCCATGGTGGCCACGGCCATCGCGGCGTGGCTCGTGGCCTCGCAGCACAAACGCAAGCGCGAGTTCGGTTTCTGGTGCTTCCTGTTCAGCAACTTGCTGTGGGTAATCTGGGGTCTGCACGACGGAGCTTATGCGCTCATTGCCCTCCAGGTCGCCCTTGCAGCGCTCAACATACGCGGCGCCGTGAAGAACGACCCGGCTTCTCAAGCCTCAAGCTCTTAAGGAAATTCTCACCGCAGAGGCGCAAAGGCGCAGAGGGAACGCAAAGGAAGGCATACAAAGAAGAGGAACAATGGAGGTGCAGACGATGGCGGCCAATTGCACACTTGTCCGCATGCTATCTATTCAGTTCCGCTGTATTTCTGCGTTTCCTCTGCGCCTTTGCGCCTCCGCGGTGAAGACTGAATTGGGCGGTAAGCGTGTTGCTACGTCCCGCGGTTGCCGATGAGCGCGAGGAACTCTTCGCGGGTCGCAACTGAATCGCGGAACGTACCGACCACGGAGGAAGTGATCATCTCGGAGTTCTGTTTCTCCACCCCGCGCATCATCATGCACAAGTGTCTGGCTTCGATCATCACACCGACGCCTTGCGCGCCGATAGAATCCATCACCACCTGTGAAATCTGCTCCGTGAGCCTCTCCTGTATCTGCAGCCGGCGTGCGTACAAATCCACCAGCCGCGCAAGCTTGCTGAGTCCGAACACTTTGCCGCTGGGGATGTAGCCGATGTGGCAGCGCCCGAAGAACGGCAACATGTGGTGTTCGCACAGGCTATAGACCTCGATGTTCTTCACGATGACCATGCTGTTGGTCGCCTGCGTGAAGATCGCATCGTTGATCACCGTATTCGGATCGATGCGGCTTCCCGAAGTCAGGAACTCCAGAGCGGCAGCAACCCGATGCGGCGTCTTGACCAATCCCTCGCGCTCGGGATCTTCGCCAATCTCAATCAACAGCTCACGCACCAGTTTTTCGATTCTTGTCAGGTTCAGTCCCATTGGAGCATCCTTTGCAACTTTAGGAAATTCAAGCCCAGGCGAATCAGTTCCGCTTTTTTTCGCACTCCGGCCCTTTGCCGTTGTCTTACTTCATGACTTGAGCCGGCTGACCCGTTCGACCCGGCATCTGAATCAAAGAGGAGATTGGCATGCCAAAGTTCAGCTTGCTCGCGCTTCTGCTTCTCGCCGGTGCAGCGACGGCGCAAACACAGGATTCGCAATTGCGCAGCACGCAAGCCATGCTTGACGCCGTGCGCGAGGAGCAGCACGCAGTCTATCAGCAGTTCCAGATGATCCAGTCATTGCAGCAAGCCGAATTGCAGAGTGCCGACCCTGCAGCCGCCGCATACGCAGCCCCAGGCCAGATTCCCAACTATGACGACATGGCGAGAGCGCGCCAGGAACAGCAGGTCCGCCTCAAGAACTACTCGTATGAGTTACAGCAACTCCATACGCGATATCGCGACCTGGGCACCGAGGCCGCGCAGTTGCTCGATCGCATTCGCGCGCTCTCGCAACAGGGGTCGAGGTAAACCCGAGAAAGCGCGGCGGCCAATGAGAACCGGAGATCCCTTGCGGCCCGGCGCAATCCGGTCGTCGCGACCGTAACCTGCCCTTCAAGCTTCACGCTTTTCGCCTTCAATTCGTATCGCTGCTTCCGTGACAGCTCTTATACTTCTTTCCGCTGCCGCATGGGCAGGGGTCATTGCGCCCCACTTTCGGCCCATCCCGCCGGACCGGCGCATGCGCGATGCGCTTGTCGAGCCAGTAGTTGTACACCGCCATGATGGAATCCCCCATGGAGCCGGCTGCGCCGCGTCGCAGTTCGCGCTCCTCCTCGGCGCTGGGAACGGAATCGCCCGCCTCCTCTGCCGCCTCCCGCATGCGCCCTGAGAGCAACATGAACGGAAACAACATCTCTTCCACGTCGTCCTGCTTGCCATGTTCATACCAGTCGGCGTCCGACAGCAGCACGCCCTCGAGGTAGCCTTCACACCAGGTGCACAGATCGTCCTCTCCCTCTTCATCGGGAAAGACGTAAAGCGTCACGCCCACGCCGTCGTCCAGTTCCTGCACGGTCTGGCCATAGAAGCGCATCACCAGATCGAGGATTTCCTCCGCCTGCTGCGGCGTCTCATACTCTGGATTGTCACCGAGCGCGACGGCCAGCCAGCGGCTGGGTGGAATCAGGTCGGGCGCACTCGCCACCGCGCAGAGCAGTCCCTGCAGCATATCGAGCGGCATCGCTTCCTCATGAAACACGTCCGAAATGAGCAACTGCTCGAGCCGGTCGAGTTCCTTCGTGCTCAGCGGGCGTTCTGATTGCGTCCTGGAGGGCATAAGAAGTAAGTCCCGGTCAGTGCGGTTGGCGAATTCGAGAGCAAGGATCGGAGTGTCCGCAGACTCATCATCCTCCAATATCCGGTCAACGGCGGTCCCCTTGGCCGGCCGATATCGACAGGAGCATTATGATGGGAATCATGACCACGAACGAAGCAATGGATGCAACAGCGTTTTCCAGCGATGAGCAGCGCTGGGCGGCCGTGGTGCGCCGCGACAGCAATGCCGACGGGCTCTTCTATTATTCCGTTCGCACCACCGGAGTCTACTGCCGCCCATCCTGCGCGTCGCGGCCAGCGCTGCGCAAGAACGTGCGCTTCCATTCGAACCGTGAAGACGCGGAACAGGCGGGGTTCCGGCCTTGCAGGCGCTGCCGGCCCGATGCGCCGGGACTCGTCGAGCAACATGCAGCCGGTGTTGAAAAAGCATGCCGCCTGATCGAAACCTCCGAGGAAACGCCAAATCTCGACACCCTGGCTCAAGCTGCAGGCATGAGCCGGTTTCACTTTCATCGCGTCTTCAAAAGGCTGACCGGGTTGACGCCGAAGGGGTATGCAGACGCGCGCCGGGCTCAGCGGGTGCGGGATGAGTTGCCCAAGCTCGGAAGCGTGACCGAAGCGATCTACGACTCGGGATTCAATTCCAACGGGCGCTTCTACGCCAAGTCGGCTGAAGTGCTCGGCATGACGCCTTCGAATTTTCGTGCCGGCGGCGCCGGTGAATCCATCCGTTTCGCGCTGGGTGAATGTTCGCTCGGCTCGATCCTCGTCGCCGCCACCGCCAGGGGCATCTGCAGCATCGCGCTGGGAGACGATCCCGGAAGGCTGTTGCAAGATCTGGAAGACCGGTTCCCCAGAGCGCAGCTGGTCGGCGGCGACGGCGACTTCGAGGATCTGGTGGCGAGGGTGGTGGGACTCGTCGAAACACCGGCAATCGGGTTCGACCTGCCGCTCGATGTGCGCGGCACCGCTTTCCAGCAACGGGTATGGCAGGCTCTGCGCGAGATTCCGGCCGGCGCTACGGTGAGCTATGCACAGGTCGCCGGACGCATTGGCGCGGCTGGATCCGTTCGCGCCGTGGCGCAGGCATGCGCAGCGAATACGATCGCGGTCGCCATCCCATGCCATCGCGTGATTCGCAGCGACGGTGGGCTCTCTGGTTATCGCTGGGGCGTCGAACGCAAACAGGCTCTGCTCGATCGCGAAGCACGGTCATGAGAGAAGCCACGCAGCGCCGGCTCGGGCTTGCGGATACTTCGGGCGTCGACCCGTCAATAGCAGATCGCATCGCGGCAATCGATTGGGCTCGCGCGTACTCGAACCTGGATGCCGAAGGCCACGCGGCGATGGAATCGGTGCTTTCCCGGAAAGAATGCATTGCGCTGGCTGCGAGCTACGATAGCGAGAAACAATTCCGCAGCCGCATCGTCATGGCGCGCCACGGGTTCGGGCGGGGTGAATACAAGTATTTCGCGTATCCGCTGCCCGGGCTGATCGCAAGCCTGCGCGCGGCGCTTTATCCCCGCCTTTGCAGCATCGCCAATCGCTGGAACGAATCGATGGGCATCGCCGTTCGCTATCCGGGCGAGCACGAGGAGTTTCTGGATCGCTGCCATCGCGCCGGCCAGAACCGGCCGACACCGTTGATGCTGCAGTATGGAGAAGGGGACTACAACTGCCTGCATCAGGACATCTATGGAGAGCACGCATTCCCCTTACAGGTCGCTTTCCTGCTGTCGAACCCGGAACGCGATTTCACCGGCGGCGAATTCATTCTGACCGAGCAGCGGCCGCGCATGCAGTCGCGCGCGATGGTTGTGCCGCTTGATCAGGGCAGCGCCGTCGTCTTTGCGGTCAACAATCGTCCCGTCAAGGGCGCGCGCGGTTTCTACCGGGTCAAGATGCGTCATGGCGTAAGCCGGATACGGTCGGGAAGCCGCCATGCGCTTGGCGTGATATTTCACGATGCGGTGTAAGGGTGAGGCGTGAGGGGTGAGGCGTGAGGAGAGAGGAGTGAGGGACAAGTATGAAAGCTCTGATGCTCTCGAATCCTCACGCCTCACCCCTCACGCCTCACCCCTCACCTCACGCCTCACGCCTCACCCCTCGAGCATCTTGGCCCGAGTCTGCGGCGTCTCAAGGCTGATGCGCCCGAGCGTGGCGCTGCGATAGTCATCGAGCAGGATCCGTGCGGCTTTTTCGCGATCGAGGCCGCCGCCCTTGATGAGACATCCCCGGCGTTTGGCGATCGCGTCGATCAGCCGGAAGCCATCCAGACCATCGAGCGAGAAGCCATAACGCGCCGTCAGCAGCGCCGGGTAACGCGTGATCAGGATCCCGCCAAGGAAGGCGGCGACTTCTTCTTCCATGACTTCGTTGGCGCCGATTGCGTGGCTGGCGGCGAGCATGTAGCCGTCGCTGTCGTGCTCGATTTTCGGCCACATCAGACCCGGTGTATCGACTATGGTCATGCCAGGCCCCAGGTCCAGGCTTTGCTGCGATTTGGTCACCGCCGGTTCGTCGCCGACCGCTGCGACCCGACGCTTGACCAACGCGTTCAACAGCGTCGATTTGCCGACATTCGGGATGCCCATGATCATCATGCGCAACGGCTTGGTGTTGTCGCTGCGATGTGGCGCGATCGACCGGCAATAGCCCGTCACGCGCGCGACATCGGCGGACCTTTTGCACGACAACGCGACTGCCCTGACGCCGCCCTGCTGCTGGTAGAAATCCAGCCAGGCCGCGGTGATTTCGGGATCGGCGAGATCGGCCTTGTTCATTACCTTGAGCGCCGGCCGTTGACGGAAATCGCGCAGCGTCCGGATCATCGGATTGCTGCTCGCCTCGGGCAATCGCGCATCGACCACCTCGATTACGACATCGACCCATTCCATGGTCTCGGCCGCTTGCTTGCGCGCCAGGTTCATGTGCCCGGGAAACCATTGGATCGTCATCGAAGGGCAAGGCAGGAAAAGAGCGACAGGTTAAAGCGGAAAGCGAAAGGGGGAAAGAGGTGGCCGAAGCGCGCTTCGGCATCGCACAGAACCGTACCCCGGCGGCGATTTAGCTATTCGGCTCTTTTTCCTTTTCTGCCAGCGTAAACCTGGGCTGCCGGATCGGACCATGGACACGAATGGTTCTATGCAGGGACAGGAGACCCGGCTTCTTGGGGTGCGGCGTCAGCAGCACGTCGACGGTTTCGTCGCGAAGATCGACGATGCCGCTGCCTTCGGTTCGCGTCTGATCGGTATCCAGCAGGATGGCCGTCGACTGTCCGCGGCCCTTCTTGAAATCGAACGAGGCATTGGCATTGTTGATGCCGATGGCGCGGTCGCCAGTGAGCATCAGGCGCAGGATTTTTCCTCCATTCAAGCCGATTTTGGCGTCCAGCAGATTGGAGATGCCGCCGCTCTGCATGGCAAACTCGGCCGATCCCGATGCGCTGGCCATAAGTGCTGCCACCGTATCGCCCCTGCCCTTGAGATCGATATGACCTTGCAGCGGTCCGGCGCTTTTGGCGCCTTTGCGGAGCCTGCCCAGGAGTTGCTCGAGCTCCACATTCTTAAAATCCAGTTTAGCGTTCGCGGATAGCGGTTTCTGCTTTCCATCGAGCGTGACGACTCCGGCGACAAGGCCTCCGGCAACTCCGACCTTCAGCGGATTCAGCGCAAGAATCCCGTCGCTCAAGTCGGCAACGACATGCAAACTTTCCAGCGTGGGGAAACCCGCCGACTTGAGCGTTTTGACGTCCAGGCTCACATGCGCATCGAGAGCCTTCAGACGCTCGCCATTGAATACGTGATTGGGAAACAGACGCTTCGGCAGCGCGCGATCCGGTGGTCCCGCAGTGGCCTTCTCGAGTTGCCCGTTTGCTCGATCGCTCCGTGCAGTCGCGGCCGCGGCCGGCAAATGGGCGCCAAAAAGAGAGGCGAGGTCGGCGAGATCCGCTGATTTGCTCCGCAACGTAGCGCGGATCGTCGGGCGTCCGTTGTGGCGCGCAATACTGATGTCACCGGTAAGGTCGGAGCGGCCGATTGTTCCCCTCACCTTCCCAAACGACGTGTCGGCCTCGGTCTGGGTGATGTGCGTTTCGAATTCATAGGGACGCGAAGCCGGCAGCGAGCCTCGAAAGAAACCGCGCAAATCCGAAAGTGACGGACCCGCGATATGCACTTTCGCGTCGATGATCGAGGGATAGAACAGATCGGCGATGATGCCGTCGACATCGGCCCTGGTTTTGCCAGCCGACGCACGGCCTCTGATGGGAAAGGACTGACCGGTTGTCAGGAAGGTCAGCAACTGCCCCGTCTCAACATCGCCCGCGAATGGCGTGCCGCCGAATTCCCCCTTGAACTGGATGCGCGTTGGATGCGCCGTATCCTCCGCCTTGACGTCCGCCGCGGACTGCGACGGGCTCGCAGCGGCGGTCACATCGAAATCGATATCGCGCCGAACGAAGCGTATGGTCGTGCGATGGGGTTCCAGGCTCAGCAATTTGACCCGTCCCGGTCCACGATCCTCCGGGTTCCGAAGGCGCCAGTTGCGCAACCCGTCCGCCTGCCTTTCCATGTCCAGTTCCGCGTCGACGAGCACCAGCCGTGAAATCACCGGTCGCTTCTCCCATACGCTTTTCAGCGAGAAGGTAATCGAGGCTTCGCGCGCGACGGCAAATGGACGTTTGTCCGCCCAGGGCGCATTCTCGATGTAGAGGTCCTGCACGTGCACTGTGGGCTCGAGTGAAAATGCGAGATCGACGCCCAGATGACCTATCTTGACTTCGCGATGGGAGGCTTCGGAAAGGAAGTTCTCGAGGGGATGGCGCAACCAATTCCAGTCGAACGCTGCAACCGCGAGCCCGAGCACAACCAAAAGCCCAAGCACAACTCTGGTTTTGCGGCCGGGCTTTGGCAATCTGAACGGCATGATCGCGGTTGGACAAAGACTTCCTGTCTTCGTGCGTCGAGCCAAACAAAACAGGCCAAGGCGATTAGCGTGCCATGCAATGGTGTGCGCTGCACGCCGTTTGGCTCAAGGATCCCGCCGGCTTGCGTGTTCATCTCGGCCTTGCGTACGAATGCCGAAAAACTTTTGCAAGACGGCGCAACGCCGACACAGAGCGCCACTCTTTGCAGAGACCCTGCTCGCTTGTTGCGGCAACGGCGCGGCAAGGCGATCGGGGGTTTTTTGAGTCTTTCCCGTCGCTTAGCAACGACGCGTCTCCAAAGTCCGACACATTTGCCCCTTGCGCCAAGACGCCCGCAGGTCTAAAAAGACATTGGGGGAGTTGTGTTACGGAGGAGAGACCGATGCAGGCACAAGCGGAATACCGCAGAACAGTCGACGACGCAGTACAAAGAGCAACCCGTATTCTCGTCAAGCATCAGTTGCAACCACAGAACTATAGAATCCATATTCAATCCAAAGGCACTTCCAGTCCTGCCGAACCGCACTCACTGTCGATCTCCACCGCCGATGGAGCATTCTGGGTTACGGAAGCAAGCTTGCCGTTTCGCTGCATTGAGGAAGTCGATCCGTTCGAGTCCGACGCATTCTGCAGTATCGTATCGAATCAAATGATGGCGTTGATCCGCAAGGTGAGACAAGCCGGCCGATCAATTTAGTTTTCCACTGCCCTGTCTCGGTTGTCAGTTACCTCCCTTACTGAATTTTCGGGGACAGGGCATTTTTCTAAGCGCCTTCCAACATTTCTGCAGGACCCACATTTTTGTTTCATTGCCCTGTCCCGGGTTTCAGTTCCTCCCTTCTGAATTTACCGGGGCAGGGCATTTTCATGAAGAGCGTCCCTCAGGCGGATAACTGAGGGAGTGCCGCCACCCCTGCTTCGTCATTTCCTGGCATCAAACCCAGCGAATATCTTCTTCATCTCGCCCACACGCGCAACATACACGCGCACGTCGTGGTCCCCGCACCGCTGCCCGGAGACAAGGCGGAATCGGCGTCTTGCATAGATCTCCCCGTTGCCCGTCCCGCAAAGGTGGATTACGGCCGCAAGATCCTGCTTCTGTTGGAGGCTCGCGTTCACAATCCGCAGACGTTGCAATGTGCCTTCTACGGCGCGATCGAGGTACGCCGAGGTGAGTTCCACAGCGTTGGATGGAAACGTCCGTGCGTAGAGCCCGTTGAACCAGCAGGATTCAAAATCGTTCCATCGACCCTCCTTGACGACCCTGTGGTCGTGCACGCAATAACGCCTTGCCTGCGCAAATGTTCCATCTGTCATCTGGTACATGCCTACCGCGCTCGACGCCGGCCGGTACATCTCGAACGGGCTGCCTTGCAAGGACCATCGCCAGTAGGTCCTCGCCACTGGATTGCCCGATCCTTCCACCTGGGCGAGCGCGGCGAGAAAATCGGCCGTGATCACATTCGTTGCATGGGCCCGAAACAGACGACCGTATTGATTCCAGGTCTCGCCCGGCGTCTTGTACAGCGAGGCGCTCACCGGAAAAAACAACTCCGAAGGCTTTCTTACGACCTGGTATATCCAATTCAATGCGAGAAACAGCACGACGGCAGCAACCAGCCCAACTATTAGCTGGGTTCCGGGCGGCGTCCTTCGGTAAATCCGCCACCAGCGACGGCGCGAACGGGCATTCGGCCAGAGTTTTGCGATCCCCAGCCGGCGCTTGCGCCTTTTACGAACTTTGATTGCGGCTTGCAGAGGCTCCACCAGACGCTACTGATCGATTGCCGGACTGAGGTCCACCCGGCGACCGGCACCCCCGAATTTGGATATCGCATTATGCGTCAGGCGTCTTCGCTGATTCCCGCGGGTCCACCTTTGTGTCGAAGCGCCACCTCGCGCGGATCAATTGTTCCGCCAATTCGATTCTTCCCCCTAGGCCGAAAGAGCCACGCGCAAATACACGCCTGAGCGCAATTGATGCTTATGCCAAGCCATATAAGCAGCCCCAGAAAGCTTCGAAAGGAATCGGCGTATGGCACATCTCAATCGGCGGGAAACCGGGAGCGCAGACGTCGCGCAAACGCCGGCCCCGGGCGTAGGCGAACGGCGAGCGGGCCAGCCGTCGAGTCCCCGGCGCTCCATCGGGGCCCTTATGTCTTCCGCCGTTGCCATCCGCAGGGTCCGCCGAAGCATGCGGCATCGGGTAAATCTTGCACCTGATCCGGCAATAACTACCGAACCCGTGATTCAGGTCTACGGCGCCCGCTGTATAGGATGGCGGGGCTACCTCAGCCTTCATACCTGGATTGCGGTCAAGCCAGCGGGCGCGAAAAAATTCACGCTGTACGAAGTCACCCCTGAAGCGCTGGCCCGCGGGGGCTGTTGCGTCGCGACCCATAGACGTCCGCCCGACGCCTATTGGTACGGGGCAATACCTCAACTGCTGGCGGATAAGCGCGGCGATGACGTAGGCCCGCTCATCGAGCGTATACAGAAAGCCATCAAGGAATATCGTTACGCCGGCAAATACGTCATGTGGCCGGGACCCAATTCAAATACCTTCATCGCCCATCTTTCGCGCGTCGTGCCAGAACTCGAACTGGAACTCCCCTGCAACGCCATTGGCAAGGACTATCTTGGCCTGCGTTCGGTGGGCAGGGCGGCGAGCGGCAGCGGCTTCCAGATTTCGTTGTTCGGGTTGCTGGGTCTGCTGGTGAGCCGCGTCGAAGGATTCGAAATAAATGTGCTTGGCCTCAGCTGCGGCGTCAATCCGTTTGACCTTTGCGTCAAATTGCCGCTGATCGGGCGCATCGGTTTCCCAAAACTGTTCAACCGAGCCGACCGTGCGGCGGAACTTCCGGATACACCAGAAGTAGCTGATTAGCCCGAGCGCGCCGGAACGAACCGGGACCACGCCGCCCATCGTGGCTGGATGGCGCAGCCAACGGGCTCATTCTTTACCAGCCTTCCTTTTCGGCCAACCATTCCCTCGCCTGCTCTTCGCTGTCGAACACGCGGATCTCGGACTGGACAAAAATCCGGGACAGCAGCGTCGTCCACACCACCGAATCCGCGTCGCTGAGCAGCGCGATGCGCCCAACGTCGTGGGCATGCTCCAGGCTGAATTTGAGATCCTCGATTGCCGCGTCCAGGGTGTAGCTCATCATTCCAGTCAGGTCCACCAGCAAATCGATCCGCCCATGCGCGCGCAATTGATGCTCGACTTCGCTTTCGAGACGCTTGAAATCGGCAATCTCGAGCGTGACGAATACGCCGATGACCGTAAGCCTTCCTTCATGCTGGATGGTAATCATGGTTGTCGGATTCCCTGCTGTATCGAAGCCTCGGACAATAACACGGGGGCGTGGATCGATGACCGGCCTTGTTTCGCAGCGCCTGCTTCGCACGGACGAACGAAAATAAGAAAGTGACCG
>Ga0207708_10000088_pt1 | contig 72618 bp, 53 predicted proteins | sample KBSK5101metaG_FD_184340 | JGI IMG/M metagenome (GOLD analysis project Ga0207708, IMG submission 184340) | Corn, switchgrass and miscanthus rhizosphere microbial communities from Kellogg Biological Station, Michigan, USA - KBS K5-10-1 metaG... | ecosystem: Host-associated > Plants > Roots >... | reverse complement strand
ATGGCCTTTGGTGCTCGTGTCGGTGGCGCGCAACGTGGCCGTATAAGTTTTCCAGACGTTCGTAAAACTCGCGACTTGTGTTTGACCGACTACTCGATCACCATCTTCGACTTCGACACGCAAAGCCACAGGTGAACCATCGACTCGTCGCGCCCTAATCGAGAACCTGTATTCGGCGCCTTTCTGAACACCGATGCCGCGAAAGCCCTCGTTCGAAACACCGGATGATTTTATGCGCAGGTAATGAGAGTTTGGCGTGTCGTTCACCGAACCATGATCGAAGACGTAGAGCTGTCCTTTCTTGTCGCCGCGGTCCAACTGTTTCCACCCCATCATCGGATTTGGAAACTCGAACGAGCGGTTCTTAACGCGTTCGGGATAAAGACCGCCGTCGGCGCCGAAGTTTATATCTTCAAAGAAAAGCCCGAACAACGTCTTCGGAACCGCGACTCCCGGCTTGTCGACTCGCACAGTGATGTCTTGCGCCTGAACAACCGCGACCAGGAGGAAGAACGCAAAGAATCTCAGTTTGATCTTCATAATTAATCCGCGTCATCCGTGTCATCCGCGGCTCTTTCCTGTCATGCGGCGGATGAACTCGACTTCTTCGACCATGTAGGGCTTGCCGTCGTTGCGAAAGACCTCGTGGAACCAAATAGCCGGCTCGCGGTCAATATAAGGACGCTGCCACGAATCCCAGGGCAGGTGTGTTTGCGTCTTACCTTGCACAAAGCCCCAGTTGATCATTCCGACGTTGTGAACCTTGCCGACCGGCATCGAGCCAAAGAAGAAACTGCCGTTTCCACGCGCCATGTATTCCGTGCAGATCAGCGGGCGGTTGTAGCGCTTGAGCCAGTTGATCCGCTTCTCAAACTCTGTCGGCGAGTCGTAGTTGTGAAAGGTGATCACGTCCGAAAGATCGATCTGTAGACGATCCATCGCCGTCATCTTTTCCGCCGTGGACCAATCTCCTTTCCACACACCGGAAGTCAACGGTTGCTCCGCCTTTGCTTCACGCGCCCACGCAAACGCGCGCGGCAGGAGCGCAGTGACCAGTGCGACTTTGTTCTTCGGTTCGAGTTGGTTGTAACTGCCGCCATTTTCATTGTCAGGCTCGTTCCAGATGTCCCACGCGAGGATGCGCTGATCGCGAGCGAACGCCCCAACGACGCCTTTCACATACGCTTCCAGATGCGGAACCGCCGCCGGATCCTGGAGCGTCGTGCGGTTCGGACTCTGTACCCAACCGGAGTTGTGTACTCCCGGCCGAGGTGCGCGTTGTTTCCCGAGCTTCGCATCAGGATCCCAAACAGAATCGAAGAGCACGAACATCGGTTTGATCTTGTGTTTTGACGCTATCGTCAGAAATTGATTCAAACGCCGCTTGAAACCATCAGGGTCCTGTTGCCAGAGCAGGTCGTGAAGAAAGACGCGCATGGTGTTCATGCCGAGACCTTCGGCCCAACCGAGCTCGAGATCGATCCGCTTTGGATCGAAAGAGTCAGCCTGCCACATCTCGAGTTGATTGATCGCGCTGGCAGGATTGTAGTTCGCCCCTACCAGCCACGACTGTTTCGCATACCAGTCGCGTGCCTGCTGATCGGTCCATTTTTCCTGCGCTGCGATCGACGTGACCGCGAGTAACAGGATCAGAAGAATTTTAGCCACGGATTTTTTATTCATTTCTGATTACTCTCACACCATAAAACCCGCCTGCGAAGTTGCCGGGCTGGGCCTGAAAACGAATCGTGATTTTGTTTTTGCCGCGCGTGAGCTCTTGCGGAATCGGATAAGTCACATCGAAGAACTCGCCCGGCTTATCGTTCTGAAGTGATTGCGCCGCGATCTTTTTACCATCAACGAGAATATCGAAGTTGCGCGGACCGGTTTCGCTGCCCCAGTACGAACAGACCAACGCGACAGGTTGATCCGCGAGTACCTTTAGGTCAAACGACAACCAACCACCGTCTCGCGCATGCCGCCATTTGCGCCCGGCATTCTCACCAGCTTCGGTGCGCTCGCCCTGCAGGTTGTGATCGCGTTCGAGTTGCGTTTCGTTTGGCTGAACAAAATCGACCGTTGCTGCTTCGAGACGGCGCAGGCGCTCCAGTGACCTTTTGTAACTGGCTTCGCGCTCAACCCACTGTTGTTCGTTCAGCAGATCCCAATAGACTGCATAACGTTTGTGATGCATCCGGTAGAACGGATACAACGTGATGTCCCAGGGCCTGCCAACGCTCACGGTGCGAAACGTCACCGGCGGCGCTTCGGCTACGGGTTTCATCCACTTCGAAAGCTCGTTACCTTCAGCAACGAGCGCGGGCATGAGACTAACTGTTTCCGGCTGAGCTTCAGCGCCAAGATCACCGGCAAGCACCGTTGGTCCATAGAGGATTGCGACGCGGTGAGGATTGTCGGGCATCGCTTCCAGTCTCAGTGACATCGGGATCGTCAACTCAACGCGATCGCCGTTGTTCCATGTTCGCTTAAGCTCGATGAAGCTGCCGGGCTTCGCATCAACTGTTTGCTGTTGGCCGTTAACAGTTACACCAACACTCTGCGCCCATCCCGGATAACGCAGACGCAACGAGAAGCTGACAGGCCGCTGTGCTTTGACTGAGAAACTGACTTTCTCCGCTTCGGGATAACGAGTTTCCTGTCGCAGCGACACTCGCTTCTCGCGCCACGTGAGTTCGGAAGGAATAAAGAGGTTTACCCAGAGCGCGTCGTCACTATGAAAATAAATAGCCTCGCCATACTTCGCGTGGTTCTCCATGCCCGTGCCCACGCAACACCAAAAGCTGTCGAACGGTTTTGAATACTCCTTACGCGAGTTGGCCTTTAGCGGCACGTAGTAACAGACCATGCCGTCGTTCGGATCCTGCGAAGCGAGGATGTGGTTATAAAGCGCTCGCTCGTAGTAATCCGCGTATTCCGCGGAGGTTCTCCACTCGAAAAGATGACGCGTCAGCTTGAGCATGTTGTAGGTGTTACATGTTTCTGACATGTTGTCGCTGAGCCGGTTACTGAGTTTATCCGGCGCGCCAAAACGTTCGTTGTCACTGTTGCCGCCATTAACGTAGGAGTGGTGATGGACCACGCGGTCCCAGAAGAACTCGGCCGCCGTTTTGTCTGCAACGTCACCGGTCAGTTCGTACCGGCGTGCGAGACCGATCAGTTTTGGAATCTGCGTGTTTGCGTGAAGACCCTGCAAACGATCTTCGCGTTGTGCTAACGGCTCGAGCACTGCCTTGTGATGAAAGCGCCGCGACAGTTTCAGATACCTTTCGTTTCCGGTGCGAGCGTAAAGTTCGGCGAGCACTTCGTTCATGCCGCCATGTTCACAGCCGAGCATGTGTTGAAACTGCTCTTCAGTGAGGTTTGCCACGGTCGAGTTGGCCCAGTCGGCAAGTTTCACGGCAATGCTCAGTGCTTTTGCGTTTTGAAAATGACGATGGACCTCGAGCAGACCCGCGAAGAGTTTGTGCAGCGTGTACCACGGTACCCAGCCGCCGTTGAGATCGAAAGGCTTTACGCGGATGTCGCCGGCTGAGATTTCCTGAAAGATCTTTTTGCCGTTCGGAATGGCGGCGACGTAGCCGTTGCCGTTCGCGCGCTGGCATGCGTCGAGCTCGGAGATGATGTAGTTGACTCGCTCGCGAAAGCGAACGTCGCCGGTGGATGCGAACATCAACGCGCAGGCAGAAAGGTAGTGGCCGAGTGAGTGACCGGCGATCGTCATCGATTCCCAACCGCCATAGGCTTCGGCTTTTGGTGTGAGACCCGCTTCCTTTCTGAACCCACTCAGCAAGCGATCCGGGTCGAGCCGCAGGAGATACGCGGAATCGCGCATCATCGCATCTTTGAAGGGACCGTCGAGGAGACGGACGGCTTCGAGCGGGAACTCCTGAGCCTCAAGCTTTGGTTGCGCAAAACATTTCTCACGCAAAGGCGCAAAGACGCAAAGGAAGAGTAAGAAGCCGAGGATTAACTTTGCGTCTTTGCGCCTTTGCGTGAGAAATCTTTTCATGTTATGCGACATGTTTGTAGTGATAGTCCGACTGTGCCCGTAGTTCCTCAGCCTTCTCTTCCGGCGCCGTGTCGGAGAGAAAGTTGCCGCCGCCGATTTCCGGTCCCGCCAGGTACTTCAAAAGGTTCGGGCGACGCAGCGGCGGATGAAATTCGATATGAAAATGAAAACTCGAGTAGTCGCCGCCGTCAGTGGGCGCCTGGTGCAACGGCATCACGTACGGAAAAGGCATCTGCCACAAGTTATCAAACTTGACGAGAACTTTTTTCAGTAGCGCTGCGAAATCGCACAGTTCTTTTGGTGTGAGTGTGGCGATACTCGGGTGAGTCGCCTTCGGCGCAACGAAAACTTCATACGCGTAGCGCGCGAAGTAGGGAATGAAAGCGATTGCCGTTTCGTTCTCGCAGATGATGCGACGTCCGTCTTCTTTCTCCGCGCGAATCACATCCTGGAAAAGAACGCTTCCGGTTTCCGCGAAGTGTTGTTGACTCGCACGTGCTTCAGTCTCAATGGTTTTGAAGACGAAGTTTGTCGCGTAGATCTGGTTGTGTGGATGTGGATTCGAAACGCCCACTGCTTCGCCTTTGTTTTCAAAGATCAGCACATGCCTGATCTCTTCGAGTGCACTCAGTTCTCGATACTGTTCTTGCCAAACTCCGAGCAGGTTTTCGATCGCGGGGGACTCGAGCTCAGCAAGCGCGAGACTGTGGTTCGGGCTGTAGCAAACTACGCGGGCAATTCCCGTTGCTGGCCGGTTGCGATAAATGCCGGGTGGTTGTTGCAGTGTTTGCGGCGCATCAAAGCCCACGCAGGGATGATCGTTATCGAAGACGAAGGTGCTGGTGTAGTTGTCGTTTCGCGCGCCGCTGACGCGGAGATTGCCGGGACACAGGTAGCAGTCAGGCACGTACTGCGGTAACGCCTCCTCGCTATGTTCAATCGTCTCACCACCCCACGGGCGGTTTTGCCGGTGAGCGGCAATAATTACCCACTCCTCGCGTAATGGATGCCAACGCTCTTCCCAGTACATAGTTTTCAGTCGAGTGAGATTTGCAGACGCGTCACTGAAGCCGGTGCGAAACGATAAGAAACAATTCCTGTCGCAACCGTCGCCTGCTCGTTGCGAGGTTGCACGACGTTTGGATTCTCAAATGTGTTGTGCGCGTGGACGTCAGGCATAGACAGCACGCGCGCCTGAACTGCGGATGCGCGTGCGCCGCGCACGGCGATCTCTGTTTCGCGTGGCTCGCTGAGATGAGGATTCGTCACCGTCAGCGTTAGTTGTTTGCCATTAATCGACGCGGAGCCTGACAGCCCCCAGAACTCAGCCGGTTTATCAACACGCGTGTAATGCACCTCAGGCGCGCTGAACACCGCGCGCACCGCGCGCCCGCCCATGTGTGGCATGAACATCTCAAACACATGGAACGTAGGCGTCAGTATGAACTTATCTTCATGCGCCAGGAACAGTGAGTGCAGACAATTGATGAGTTGGGCCACATTCGCCATCGCGACTTTGTCTGCATGACGATTGAACGTGTCGAGCGTGAGACCGGCGAGCACGGCGTCGCGCATCGTTGATTGTTGGCCCAAGAGGTGTGTTGGATCGAGTTCCGAGCCCGGTTTGTACCACGCGCCCCACTCGTCAACCACCAGCTTCACGCGATGCTGGCGATCGTACTCACCCATGATGGTCCAATGCTGGTTGATGAGCGACTCCATGCGATCCGCCTCGCGCAGCAGTTCGTAATACTCGCCGTCGTTGAACTTCAGCGCGTCACCTTTGCCGGCGAACCAGTCGTTGGTTTTGCCCATGCTGACGTTCCACGCGTAGTGATGAAGGCCCCAGCCGAAGATGCTGTTGAACAGGCCGCGATTTTTCTCCGCGATCTTCGAAAAGAATCCGCGTGTCCAGTTGTAGTCTTCAACGTTTGCGCCGGAAGCGACGAAGTTCAGGTCAACGCCGTAACGAGGAACAGCGGCGGTGAAACGCCTGTACTCAGCGGAATACTCTTCGGGCGTGAGGTTTCCGCCGCAACCCCACGTTTCATTGCCGACACCCCAGAAGCGCACATGGAACGGATCTCGCGTCGCCATTTCACCGCTGGCGCGTCGTTCCGCGCCAGTCGTTGAGCCGGCCGGCGAGTTGCAGTATTCGATCCATTCGTAGAACTGTTGTGCGCCGAGGCCACGCACATTTGCGGCGAGATAACCTTCAGCGCCCGCAAGCTGACAGAAGCGCAGGAATTCGTTCGTGCCGAAGTGGTTGGGTTCAAACTTCCATGGACCATTCGGAGCGTTTCGCCACTCGGGCGCGTCGGCCCAGAAGTTTGTGCGTCGCGGGCGTTGGGCGCGTGGTCCAATGCCGTCGCGCCAGTCGTAACTGTCGGCAAAGCAGCCACCGGGCCAGCGTATGACAGGGGCTTTGATCCGTTTCAGCGCATCTGTGAGCGCAGTGCGAATGCCGCGGGTGTTTGGTACGCGTGAGTTTTCCCCAACCCAGATGCCGTCATAGACCACGCCGCCGAGATGTTCGGCAAAGTGGCCGTAGATGTTTGGGCTGATGGCGCCGATCTCTTCACCAAGTAGAATTTCGATACGCGAATCAGCCGCGTACGACGAACGCGCCAGGCCACCCGCACGTTCAACCAGAATGCCGGCGCCAATCGCCGCCGCCCCACGTATGAATTCTCGTCTCTTCATATTTTTAAGCCGCGGATAACACGGATAACACGGATCAGAAACGTACGTTGCTTAGTCTCTTGACGACTTCGCGCAGGTCCTCGTCCTCTCGCTTTTTCTCGGCGTCGCTCAGACGCTTGAAGGTGGCCATCGCGGATTGGGCGTCTGTCGTTCGTTTGAGACGACCGTAGGCGAGGCCGAGTTGGTAATAGGCTTCGGGTACGCTCGGATCGAGCTTGATGACCTGCTCGAGTTCTGAGACGGCGTCGGTCCAACGTTGCGAGCGCATGAAGAGCTTGCCGAGCGACAGACGCGCAGGCGTGAACGTCGGATCCATCTCGACCGACTGCCTCAGATGTGTCTCGATGGTGCGCGCGTCAGCATTCTGCTTCAGCATCGCATCGGCGATCAGGTGATGGACCACCGCGAGCTTCGCGTCAGCGCGCAAAGCACTTTCGTATAGCGTTATCGCTTCACCGTACGCGCCCGTTTTCGCTCGAATCAATCCGAGGTATGCGAAAGCCGGTGCAAACTTCGAATCTAGTTCAATTGCTTTCCGCAAAGCCCGTTCAGCCTCTTCATTCTTGTCGAGCTTGAAGTTCGCAAATCCGAGTGCAAACCACAAACGCGACGACGAAGGAAACGTCTGGAGCGACTCCTCGAGCCGAATAACAGCAGCGCCCGGCGCGTTTGAATTGGTTAGCAGCACTGCGTACGCGAAACGATACTTCTCGGATTGGGGATCGCGTTGAATCGCCAGGCGCATCGCTGGGATCGCATTCTCCACGTGACCACTTTGCTCGTAGACGTCTGCGAGCAGAGCGTACACAGGCGCCGGATCGTTACCACGCGCGACTGATGCTTCGAGCGTACGACCGGCAGCAGGTATTTCTTTGCGCGCGAGATAAACGCGGGCGAGGCGCACCACCGAGTCAGTGTCTGCCGGATTGAGTTTGATGGCAGCACTCAACTCAGCTTCAGCTTCCTTCAAGAGTCCGGCTTCAAAAAGTGCAGCGCCCAGTTCTGCTCGTGCCGATGCCGTTCCGCTTTCCTCGCCGAGCGCTGTGGCGTAGCTCTGGTAATAAGTTGATGCTGCGGCATTATCCTTGAGCCTGAGGGAGATTGCAGTCAAGGCACGAGCGACTTCAACATCGGGCTTGATCGCAAAAGCACGTTTGAACAACTCGGCAGACCCACGCAGATCATCACCTGCAAAGCGGATCTGCGCGAGATTGACTAAAGCGTTTGGCTGATCGGGATCGAGCTTGAGCGACCTTTCAAATTCAATGGCAGCGAGCGCCGGTCGACCGGTGCGCATCAGGATCGCGCCGTAATTGTTTCTCACTGACGCCCGATTAGGTTCGACTTTGACTGCCGCCGCAAAATGTCGCTCGGCTTCCTTCAAATCGCCGTTGCGATCCGCGATGATGCCGAGGTAGGTGTGGGCAGTGACCTCATTCTTTTTGAGATTGAGAGCTTTCTCGAATGCGTCGCGCGCCGCACTCGTGTCACCGCGGTCAAACGCTGCCAGGCCTTCATCAACGAACTGCTTCGCTTGCTGAGCCCAAGCCGGAAGACACGCCACAAAAAGGCACATAAAGCACAAAATGATATTTCTTCCTTCTTTGATCATTTGTGCCTTTTGTGCCTTTTTGTGGCCCCTTTCATCAGAAGACGAACCTCCCACCTACTTGAATGCGGCGCGGCTGGAAGATGTCAGCGTTGCGCGCAGAAATCCCGAAGTTCACGTCGTCAACGTTGACGTTTGGTAATCCAAAGCGCCCACGGTTGAAAAGATTGAAGAATTCAAAACGTAATTCGAGGTACGACGTCTCGGTAACTTTCGTCTTCTTCATGAGGCTGAAATCCTCGGTGAAGAATGGTTGCGCTCGCAGACCACCGTAAGTGGGTGCAGCGTTACCGAAGAACCGAAGCGGATCCGAATAATACGCGATGTATGCCGGATTCACTGTCGCGCCGCCGTCGAGCGAGAAGGGAGGCGCATTGCGGAAATCCAGCGGCCGTGAAAACGCGGCCGGATTGAGATAACGATAGTTCACACCGCCTGCCGCGATGTCGGTATAGAACGGCTGTCCCGTGACGTTGGGTCGCAAGTTGCCGAGATAACCAGTGAGCTGAAGGAAGTCTCGCTGTCCTCCGGCGATAAACGGCGTGAGGGCAGGGCCGCTTCGATAGCGGTGAATTCCGGTTACCTGGAAACCACCGACGACACGATTCACCCATCCACCCTGGTTCAGGTATCGCCTGCCTTTACCAAACGGCAACTCGATGATGTAGTTGAAGACCAGCGAGTGCGGTGGAATGTTTGGCGAAACGGATCGCAGCGGCCTGCGGTCGAATGGGTTCTGGATCACTCCGTTTAATGGAGAATCGCCGAAGATGTCTTCGCCTGCGTCCGTGATCAACTTGGCAAACGTGTACGACAGTCCTCCCTGAATGCCGTTCGAGAAGCGCCGTGTCAGGTCAACTTTTCCTGCGTTATAAAAACTCTGTCCCTGACTTTCCAGTCGGTTGTTGATAATCCCGTATTGCGGGAAAGCTCTGAGCGATTGTGCCACCGTCTGCGAGAATGCTCCTCCCTGTGTGCTGAATCCTGGATAAACGGCGTCAGGAGTGGCGGCTAACGGAACTCCCACGCTTGCCGCAAACGCGCGCTCTGTCGGCGTCACGTCAGCCAGACGTTTCGATAACAAGGGCAATCCGAGCTTGAGTGCGTTGAGCGGCAATTTATTGATCGGATCGAAGTTCGAGCGCAGACGCGTGCCCTTGCTGCCGATGTAGCTGACCTGAACAGCAAACTGATACGGCAGTTGGCGCTGTATGTCGAGACTGTATTGCGCTGTGCGACCAGTCTTGAAATTCTTGTCGAAGTAATCGAGATCGGTGCGATCGAGTTGGCCCACTGCCTGATCGTTCGGATTGGCGAGCGGGACGTTTGGATAGTTCTCGAGTGTGATAAACGCGTCGAGACCACCATTAATATTGACAGCGCCAGGACTGTACCCGAGAAAACCAGTGTTGCCGAAGTCGTTATAGACAACAGGTGCGTAGTAGATACCATAGCCACCACGCACGACAGTCTTGTCGTTCACTGAGTAAGCGAAGCCGACGCGTGGTCCAATATTGGTCCGGTCCGGATTGACGAGTCCGAAGTTGGCAGCCTGAAGACCGCCTTGTCCGATTGCTCCGACGATTGCTCCGCGTCGCCCGCCGGCCGCAGGATTCGGTGTGTCGGGATCAAAGCCGCGCAGGAAACCACGCGCTTCTTCCCGAGGACGGCCGTAGTCGTACCTGACACCAAGGTTTACGGTCAGTTTCGGCGTGACCTTGATATCGTCCTGTCCGAAGAACCCATTCGAAAAGAATCGCAGCGCCGGATCGATCGTCTGGTTGCTGTTGAACGAAAACTCGGGTCTGCCTGTGATCAGGCTGGCGATGGGCCAACCCTGGTTGAAGTCGTTTGTGTTGGCTGTCTGGTTACTGCGGAAATTGAAGTTGCCGCCGATGTCGAAGTGCGCGGCGTTGTTCAATTGCTGTATGCGCACTTCACCGCCGAATCTCATTGTGTGCCGGCCTTTGAGGAGAGTTGCAACGTCACTCAAGTGTTCCGAGTTGTCGCGAACTCTGTTGTCGAAGAACGTCGAACCGCCGGGTTGGTACGCCCGCGGGTCGGTTGACGTAACAGCATCGCCGTATCCGGGAAAACCAATCAGCGGCAGGCCGAAATTTTGCGTCGCGGTGGGACTCAGTCCGAGCGAACTCGCCGGAATGCCGCGCGAGAAGTTTCGGTTTTGCACGTCCGAACGCGAGAAGCCGGCGTTGAAGTGGTTAATGAAAGCCGGCGTCAGAGTCCAGTCGTGTTGCAGGCGCGCGTAGTACGACTTGAAGATCTGATTCCAAACTCCCTGCGCGACGAAAGGCTCAGGGAAGCGCGGAAAGCCGCCTTTTACACTGGGCAACTTTCGAAATGTGTAACTAAAATTAAGCGTTTGGCGGTCGGTAAGGTTATGCGTGATCTTGGTGACGTAGTAGTTCGTCTCTGCGGTTGCATTAGTGGACGCAAGGTAGTTGTGAAACACTCCGCTCTGAGTCGGCAGCGGAAAGAGGTTGACGAAGTTTCTGCCGATCGCTGAGAGACGAGCGCCACCGAGGTATTGATCCAGCCGGTTACCAGGAATCGCTGTACGCGCTCCGGCAGGTTGAGCCGGATCGAAGATCTGGACTGGGCCACCGAAGAACTGAAGTACGGTTGGATCAGTCAACAGTTCGCCAAAATCACCGTTGCGCATTCTTAATGTCGGCACATTCAACTGAACCGTTTCAGACTGCGACGTTCGATAGCCGCCATAATTGAAGAAGAAGAACGTCTTATTCTTGCCGCTCCAGGTTACTGGTCCACCCTCGCCGAATCGCGGCAGGTATAGCGGCCCGCCGACACTGAAACCATAATCAAACTGTCGATCGAGCGGCTTATCGAGACCGAGAATCCGGTTGCGATCTATGTTTGCGTTCAGCGCGTCGTTGATGTGAAAAAGATAAGCTTCGCCGTGGAAGTCGTTGCTGCCGGTCTTGATGGTGAAGTTGACGACCCCGCCGGAAGAGTTACCAAACTCCGCCGAGTAGCTGCTGGTTGAAAGAGTGAACTCCTGGAACGCGTTCGGACCTGGTGCGACTTCGGAGAAGAACGTGCCATTCTCGCCGCGTCGCGTTTGGGCGCCGTCGATAAGAATGTCAGCGCCGAGTCCCTGGCCGCCGTTGATGCGGAAGTTGGTGGCGTTTGTGCCGGTGCTGCCGGATGTTGCGCCTGTTGGCGTGCGGTCGTTTGACACCACACTGCTGTCGAGAAAGATGAACGACAACGGCGAGCGACCGCCGCTCTCCGAGGCGACGAGCAATGGCAGTTCCCGCACCTGGCGCTCGCTGACGTTGAGCTGGCTCGCGGGATTCTCGGTTTGCAGTACGGGACTGGCTTCACCGGACACTGTCACGGTGTTGACCATCTCACCGACTTCAAGTGTGACATCGACAGTGCGAATCACTTGCACGGCAACTTTGATATTCTCGACCGAAGCAGTCTTAAAGCCGGTAGCCTCGACCTTTATCGTAAAAACTACTGCCGGAAGTTGTGGGATGGTGTAGTTTCCTTCGCCGTTTGTGCGCGATTCGCGAGTCTCACCGGTTTCGACGTTGAGCGCCGTCACCTTCGCATCGGCAACTACGGCGCCGGTCTGGTCAGTCACTCTTCCGGTTATTCCGCCGCGATCGCTTTGGGCGAAGACTGGTAAAACAGCCACGAACATGAGCACGAGCAATCCAGCGATAGACGAGTTAGAGATTTTCATTCCTACCTCCCAAAATCAGGACGCAAGATCACTTGGGGGATTTATCTGTTATGTGTGTAAAACTTCCCGAATCGATTAAGGGGTTTGCTCATTTACACCACAAATGAGCATGAAGTCAAGAATTATCTCGTGAAGTGTGGCGAATTTCACCATGAAAGAGTTTCACGCAAAGGCGCAAAGAAGACGCAAAGACGCCAAGTTTTGCGCCTCTGCGTTTCCTTTGCGCCTTTGCGTGAAAAGTTTATTGTGTTGACTCAAATGACTGCGCAATTTGTGTTGACTGTTTGCCTACTTCTGACATGGCCGGCGTTCGTTTGGTCACAGCAGGGCGACGTCCGGCAGGTCCATGATCCGAGCATTATCAAGGAGAGAGACACCTACTACCTGTTTTCGACGAGAGCGGGTATTGCGATCAGATGTTCGAACGACCTGGTCCGGTGGCGTTTGTGTGGTGACGTCTTTGCTCATCTTCCCGAATGGGCGGTGAAGGACGTGCCGGGTCTGAGAGGCTTGTGGGCCCCGGACGTGTCGTATTTCAACCGCCAGTACCACCTTTACTATTCCGCTTCCACGTTCGGTAGCAATCGTTCCAGCATTGGCCTCGCGACAAATGAAACTCTCGATCCAGCGAGTGAGAAGTACAGGTGGGTGGACCAGGGGAAGGTGATTGGCTCAAACACTGGTGACGACTGGAACGCGATCGATCCTGACGTCGTGCTTGACGAACAGGACCAGCCATGGCTCGCGTTCGGCAGTTTTTGGGGAGGCATAAAACTCCGCAAGCTGGACGGGGCAACCGGCAAGCTTTCATCCAAAGATCAAACTCTCTACTCACTGGCGAGCCGGACGAGAATGTCAGGAGGCCCGGGCGCTGTCGAAGCTCCGAACATTATTCGAAAGAATGACTACTACTATCTCTTCGTTTCTTTCGACTTCTGTTGTCGTGGCAAGGATAGCACTTACAATATTCGCGTTGGCCGCGCGCGGTGTCTCACTGGTCCATATATCGATCGCAGCGGTAAACCCATGATGGATGGCGGCGGAACACTCGTCGTAGCAGGCGCAGGCCGTTGGGCCGGACCAGGCCACTGTTCGGTCTTACAGGAGAAGGGTGGCGACTGGCTCGTCTATCACGCTTACGATACAGACTGGCGTGGTGTGGCAACGCTGCGGATTACAGCTCTGCGATGGGACCCGGAAGGTTGGCCCACGATCTTTAACTAAGCACGATGCACTTCGATCCCCATAGCGACGAACGGCGCGATAGCTTCGTCTGATACGCCTTTGTCGGTAATCAGGATATTCACTTCGCTGAGCGGAGAGATCAGAGCAGTACCGACGGCCCCGATTTTTCGATGGTCGGCAACCACGATTTTTTGGCGTGCCTGCCTCATCATGGCGCGATGAATGGTGGCCTGATCCGGGTAGTTTGTAGTTAGACCATGTTCGATATGAATGCCGTCGACGCCGATGAATACCTTGTCGACGAAGATCTCGCCGACGCTTTCAATGGCGGCTGGACCAACGAGGGCGAACCAGTCTCCACTGAGGAACCCGCCGGTAACGATGACCTTCAGATCGTCGCGATGACTCAACTCCATCGCCACATTCACGGCATTCGTCAAAACCGTGATTCCTTTATGCAGGCAAACACTGCGAGCAACCTGAGTCGCGGTCGTACCGGCGCCGATGGCGAGGATGTCGCCGTCACTGATCAGTTCAGACGCAACGAGACCGATGCGACGTTTTTCAGCGCTGCGTTGGCGTTCTTGTTCGTGATAGTAGGAGATGTGACGAAACGGTTCGTAGAGCAATGGCTGAACGGGAACAGCGCCGCCATGACTGCGTCGGAGGAGTCCGCGTTGTTCCAGCTCGGCGAGATCGCGGCGGATGGTTGCCGGCGACACTTTCAGTCGTTTGGCCAGAGAGAGCACCGCGACCTTACCGGCACGCAGCAGTTCCTGCAGAATCATTTGAGCACGTCGCTCGGTAGGAGAGGCTTCTTCCGGCATGTTTTCAATGGATATCATCCACAGATTACACGGATTGGTCCAATAAAATCTGCGTAATCTGTGGACCATGACGAGACTAGGGCTAAGGCTCGTCGATTAATTTGAGAATTATTCGTTCCTGGTCATGCTGGCGTTTGCGTAGCTCGTCGGCGCGGTCGAACATCTTTTTGGCCGCTTCTTTGTCGCCGAGTTTGGCGTAGACCAGTCCGAGTTGGTAATTCGCGCGCAGGTCGTTTGCGTCGAGTTTAACCGCGCGTTCAAGTTCCAAGCGAGCGTCAGCATACCTACCCGCTTCGCGATACGCGGTCCCGAGCGCCGCATGGGCCGCAGCGTGGTTGGGGCGCGATTGAATGACGCGACGAAATATGTTGATAGCTTCGTTACGGTTGCCGGCTTTTTCGAAACTCGCTCCAAGCAAATACTCAGTATCCGGATCAGCCTTGAGACTGAGACTCCGTTGCAGGGCTCGCTGCGCCTCCGAAGTTTGTTCCTGGCGAAGCAATGCCGCGCCTAACAGATACCAGCCCGAAGGATCGCTCGCTCGCAGCGCAACGTAGTCGTTCATTAAGCGAGTTGTTTCAGCGACTTCACCCTTGGTCCAATGGGCCGCGGCGAGCCCATAGAGGTATGCAGGCTCGCGCGGGTAATCTCCGCGCAAGCGCTCAAACACGGGCAAAGCATCGAGCACCAAGCCCATCTGCAAAGTCGTCACACCAAAATCATAAAGAACAGCAGGAGAATCAGGAGCAAGGCGGCGCGCCTGTAAAAGATGAGAGAGCGCCTTCTCGAGATTGCCAGTGGCTCGCGCAACTTTTGCGAGCGCACGGAGAATCGCGACATCGTCATGCTTGAGCGCCAACGCCGAAGTTAGGTACTCCTCTGCTTTGTCATATTGCTTCACTGCGGCGTACAGCGTTGCCAGTTTCAGATTGATCTCAGGACGCTCGGGCGCCAGCTTATGCGCGCGAAGCAGGATCGGCATTGCTTCCGTGGATCGATCGTGAGTCAGCAACAACTCGGCAAGATTGATGTGAGCGCTGACGTGTGACGGCAAACTTGCGAGTGCGCGGCGGAATAGTCGTTCGGCGTCGGCGACGCGATCCTGTTTTGCGCGAACCACCCCCAGCAGATTCAACGCGTCTGCATCGTTGCGTGACGTCGTGAGCACGGCGTTGAGCAGCTCTTCAGCGCGCGCGAGCTGGTTTTCGTTGATTGCGTTTACGGCTTCGGCGAGGCGGTTGAGGTTGGGGTCGGCGTTCGTAGTTTGAGCGTGTGTGATCGAAGCAATAGCAAGCAGCAGGGCTAGTAAAAGCTTCATTGATCTTAGACTCACTGGGCGTAGTAGCCGGGACGCGTGCGTGCTACGAGATCCGTCCGGTTGACGATTGAAACTTTGACCCAGCGCCACGTATTGTCGTGTGTCGCGTTCGTCGGTTTGTATCCCAGACTATAGACTTTGCCGAGATCGTTGATCACTTGCTCGTACACGCCGTTGAGGTCCGATAGTTTACGCGCGCGGTAATAAGAACCGCCACTCTCGTCGGCAAGCAGTTTAAGCGCACGACGCGCATTCTCGTACCCTTCCTGGACGAATGAGTTTCCATAGTTCTGCTCAGTATCCAGGTAAATCGGCACGATAAGCGTATCAGTTTGCCGTACCTGCTCGATAAGGTCAGCGAAGGTTATCTTTGAACCACGTAATGGACCAGTACGCGACAAAGATTCGTCGTCGCCGTCACTCATCAGCACCACCGCACGACGTCGTTCCAGCGACTTTGGTCCGATTACGTTGTCCAGGGTGAATTTCACTGCATCCCACACGCGTGTTCCCCCTCCGCCTTCCATGTTTGCGACACTCGCTGCGAGTTGCGCGCGGTCCAGGGTCAACGGTGAGATGACGTTTGTCGTATCGGAGAACGTGACGATAGCGAGCCTGTCCGACGGACGCGCTGTCTCGATAAACCGCAGCGTCGATTGTTTGATGAGATCACGTTTGACCATAGTTGACGACGACAAATCAACCAGCAATACCAGGTCGAACGGCACCTCAGTCGAAGCAAAGTAGGTCAGGGTTTGTGGCTCGTTGTTTTCCAGCACGCGGAAATCGTCCTTCGTCAACGAACCGACAAACGTCTTCAACTTGCTATTGAAAACGCTCACGTTAAGACTCACGAGATTCGTTTCCGTTTTGATAACGTCACCCGGATCGACTTCATTCGGCTTGAGTTGGGTCGCGTCGATCGCTTTGGTCACCGACTCTGTTAGTTGTTTTGAAAGCTGGCTGGTGGGTGGTTGGCGCGCCTTGATGAGCAGTTTGCCATAACTGCGTTCGAGGCTTCTGATATATTCGTCGAGCTCCGGCAGTCCATACTCTGCACGCCGTGCATTTACCCTTGCCTCATCTTCAATCGGATAAAGAACCAAAAAGCCGTTCCTGCTTACGGCTTCCGTACCGAAGACTTGTTTCATCCCGGCGCTCACGCGAAGTCGATCTATCAGTGCGGCAAATTCAGGTTTCTGACTCGGATCCTTTTTTACGACTGCAAGGATTACCGGCAGTAAGTCGCGCTGGAGTTCGAAAGTGCCGGCATTCTTCAGAATATAGAACGCAGCGAAGACGCCTTCGGGATCGACGATAGCATCTGTGGGCCAACCGCGCGTCTTGAATATCTGGCAGAGTTTCTCGCTGTGATCTGCGTAAAGCTTTTGCAGCTTCTTTCGGTCTGACTCTTTTGCCTGATCCTTATCGACCACTTCCATTAGCAACTCGCGTTGCTTAATGGCAATTTTGAGCAGTTTTTCTCTCAGCTTTTGGTCCGGAGTCGTTTGGGATGGAGACTCAATGCGAGCAAGCATCTGCCTCACATCGTCCTGTGTCAGGCACGACTGCGCTTTAGTGGCAACCGCACCGCAGGTAAGCAGGAGCAGTGCGGATAAAACAAACTTCATTCTCTATTTTTTATCAAGTTCAGGAAGTTTCACGCAAAGGCGCTAAGAAGGACGCCAAGCCGCAAGAAGAGAATCCCGATCTGCGCCTTTGCGTCCTCTTTGCGCCTTTGCGTGAAAATGGATGCATTAACGAAGCCGGGTGGGAGGAATGAGGCTTGCTTCATTGTGTAAACAGAGATGTTTTTGGCACTAAGTTGCATGGTAATGGAACAGTTTACGCGCGAACGGAGGTGAGATCTCATGGGGTTAATCCTGTTGATAATTTTGATTCTCCTTTTAATTGGCGCAGTCCCATCATGGCCCTATAGCAGAAATTGGGGATATTGGCCCAGCGGAGGTATCGGGCTCATCCTTTTGATCGTACTGATTCTCCTGCTTCTCGGCCGTATTTAGAAACGAGTAGGCCACGGATTACACGGATGAACACGGAGCGATCCGTGTTCATCGTGCAAATCCGTGGCTTTCTTGTTGTTAATAAATAATCTGCCCGCTGGCTACTACGTCGTACTCTCCGTCAGCAACATCGACGGACCAGAAAGTGGTGCCGGTTGCATGTTCAAACCGGCCCGTTCCGCCGGTCCATTGATAAATCAAATCGGCGTGGCCGATATTGCCATTTAAGGTGCCGGTAATAGTAGAGGTGAGCTTCTCACCCGTGGCTGCGGTCAGCGTCGCTTCTCCATTGAAATCAAATATTCCCGGCGTCGCCGTTGCTGTTAGAACAGCTGTACGCTGCACCGTGATCGCACCGAGATGGGTTGCGGTCCCAACCCCGTTTGCAACGACGTCCAACACCGCACCATTTTGATCGCGCGGGGTTACTGTTAACTGGCCATGTTCCACCAGATGAAAAGGCCGTGCGCCGGCAAGCACCGTCAGGGATATAACTCCGATTACCGCCAGGGCCATCAGACTACTACTGAACTTGGATAAATAATGCTTCATGAAATTGTCCTCTCTATTGTTACTCAAAACAACGACACAATAGTGAAGCAGTCATTTGCAGTCATAACGTTGTAGTAACGTTTCAGTAAAGGTAGGCAGACGGAGGATGTCTGATCGTGTGCTAACTGGAGGGATTAAATTTTGCGCCTGCGATTACTGGATAAGCCCTACTTGCTTGTGCAGGTTCATGAAGTCGAAGTTGTTCCAGGCCTCGACAATCTTTCCATTGTAGATCCGAACAATTGTAATGCCGGTAAACTCGACTGGAGCTTGCGTCGCAGCTTTTCCCATGAAGTCTCCTTCGTGCTTAGCACGCACGGAGCAACGCGCAGCGACTTTGTCGCCTTCAGCAACCATGTCCTCGACAACGATCATCATGTTTGGGAAAGCATCGCGAAACACTGTGTGAAACGGTCTGAAGTCTCTCGGGCCTTTAATCGGATTCGCAAGATCATCCGATAACCCGTGAGCGATGCCGTTTTCGTCGAACATCTCGTCGATCGCATCGGCGCGACCCTGATTCCAAACTTCCTCAAACCAGCGACGGACTAATTCTTTGTTTTCTTCCGACATGAGGTCTCCTAATTCAAAGGAATTTCAATCCAGGTCATCGCACGACGGCAACTCGCACCTGATAGAGGACCCGGTGGAAGCGGCAACGACTGAGTCCACTTGATCAAACGACTGTCAGGCTAATGAAAAGCACGACCAGAAAAAGGTTAAATACTCGCATCGTATGACTCGTGCGATTGCTGAAAACTGCCTGCAAAACATATCGAGCGATTCGAGTAAGGTCAAGATGTGGCCATCATCAATGTTACTGCTCGTGGCGCAGTGCGTGGTTGCTGACATGTTCGCTCTCCTAAAACGGCCAGCGCCATTCGACTACGTCCGGTCTATCTGTACCGTGTTCGTGCGCGTAGTGGCGACAGGCGATCTGTATATTCCTGAATTTCTCCTTGGCGTGCGCCCCCTTAGCCTGGAGCTTCGGCACACGGTCTATTACGTCTATCGCCAGAGTGAAGCGGTCTATCTCATTTTCAATTGCGAGCTCCAGAGGGGTATTGATGTTCCCCCGCTCCTTGTAACCGCGCACATGCAGGTTCTTGTGGTTTGTCCTGCTGTAGGTAAGCCGGTGAATCAGCCAGGGATAGCCGTGGAAATTAAAGACGATCGGTTTGTCTACGGTGAACAGGCTGTCGAAGTCTCTATCACTCAAGCCGTGCGGGTGCTCCCTGTCCGATTGCAGCTTGAAGAGATCAATGACGTTGATGAAGCGAATCTTCAGGTCGTGGAACTCTTCGCGCAGGATCGCCGTGGCGGCCAGGGCTTCCTGCGTCGGAATATCACCCGCGCAAGCCATCACGACGTCAGGCTCCTCTCCCTGATCATTACTGGCCTGGCCCCAGATGCTGATGCCCTTCGTGCAATGCGTGACGGCTTGGTCCATGTCCATGTATTGAAGGTGGAGTTGCTTATCGCAGACGATGACATTGATATAGTTCTCGCTGCGCAGACAATGGTCGGCCACCGACAATAACGTGTTGACGTCAGGCGGCATGTAAATCCGGGTCACCTCAGCTCGTTTATTCAGGACTACGTCGATGAAGCCAGGATCCTGGTGTGTAAAGCCGTTGTGATCCTGTCGCCAAACCGTGGAAGTAATCAGCAAATTGAGCGACGGAACACTCTGACGCCACGATAAGTCATTGCAGATCGATAACCACTTGGCGTGCTGGTTGAACATGGAATCGATGACATGCGCAAATGCTTCATAAGTCGAAAAGAAGCCGTGGCGGCCGGTAAGGACATACCCTTCGAACATGCCTTCCAAGGTGTGTTCACTAAGCATTTCGATAACGCGACCGTCAGTAGATAACTCGCCGCCATCGTTGTCCTCGGGAAAGTACTCAGCTATCCAGAATTTCTTGCTGACTTCATAAACGTTGTCCAGCTTGTTGGAAGTGTTCTCATCAGGCCCGAAGACGCGGAAGGTATTCAGGTTCAACTTCATCACATCGCGCAGGAACTTACCCAGCGGTCGCGCGTTCTCTGCTTCGAGTTGACCGGGCTTTTCAACCTTGAATTCGTAATTACGAAAATCGGGAAGTTTTAAAGGCTTCTTGAGAAGCCCGCCATTGGCGTGCGGATTGGCCCCCATCCGACGATGGCCAGTAGGTGTCAACTCGCGGAGTTCTGAAACCAGCCCGCCGTTTTTGTCGAACAACTCTTCGGGTTTATAACTGCGCATCCAATTCTCAAGCAGCTTCAGATGTGCAGGGTTCTTTTTGACACCCGCAAGTGGAACCTGGTGCGAGCGCCAGAACCCTTCGAGCTTGTGACCATCAACTTCGCCCGGCGCCGTCCAGCCCTTGGGTGTCCGCAGTACGATCATCGGCCAGCGTGGTCGCGAGGCCACGCCGGTGCGGCGCGCTTCCTGCTGCGCTGATTTGATGGTTTGCACGCAATGGTCCAGCGTGGCTGCCATCGCCTGGTCCATACTAGCCGCATCCGATCCTTCGACAAAGTAGGGTGTGTAGCCATAACCCTTAAACAGGTTTTCAATTTCGTCGTGGCTGATGCGAGCGAGCAGGGTTGGATTATTGATCTTGTAGCCGTTGAGATTGAGAATCGGCAGTACCGCACCATCGCGAATCGGGTTCAGGAATTTGTTGATGTGCCATGAAGTCGCCAACGGTCCGGTTTCTGCCTCGCCATCGCCGACGACGGCAGCCACAATCAAATCAGGATTGTCAAAAACGGCGCCACAGGCATGTGACAACACGTAGCCGAGTTCGCCGCCTTCGTGAATGGAACCTGGTGTTTCAGGAGTGCAATGGCTGCCAATACCGCCCGGGAATGAGAACTGTTTGAAGAAACGTAACAGGCCTTCTTCATCCTGACTCTTATCGGGATATATTTCCGAGTACGCGCCCTCCAGATAAACCGGACCGATGACGCCGGGAGCACCATGTCCGGGCCCCGCCATGAAAACCACGTCGAGATCGAAGTTTTTGATGACCCGATTCAGGTGTGTATATATAAAGGAGAGGCCGGGACTGGCGCCCCAATGCCCAAGCATGCGGGTCTTGATATGCTCGGGTTTGAGTGGCTCGCGAAGCAGAGGGTTGTCCTGCAGGTAAATCATCCCCAACGCCAAATAGTTGCAGGCACGCCAAAAGGCGTGCATCTTGCGCGCCTCTTCGTCGCTTAGCGGCGCACCTTCAATTGTGGAGCGCGCGACTCCATAGCTGCTTAAGTTGCTAACTAAAGACCTTTTCGGAATCATAAAATCCTCCTGCGGTGCTACAACCGCTCAAACATTTAAAAGAGTAGAGGTTCGTACTTGTTACGAATGTCGGTATCGCATGCAGTGCTGTTCCTGATTGCGTTCTCGAAGATTGTGGGATTCGAAGTGGCCTGAGTGATGGCCAGAATATGAGCCTTCTTTTTCTGAGCTTCCATGGAAAAATACTGGTTTCAGAAGGTGTATAACCATACTTCTCAAGAGCACAATACCCCTCCCATTTTGGAACTCTACTTTGAAGGTAATAGAACGATACTGTCAGAAATGACAGGTCACGAAAGCCAACGCAAACGAGAGCGTCTACCCGGCGGAAAACCTGCGGAGGAAGCTTTATTTTCTTTAAGAATTGATTACCGAAACAGAATCCAGCCAGCCGCCCTTGAATCCCGCTCGCCGCAATCCGGTGACGATCGCCGGGCAACGACTCATGATGTTCCAGAGTAGGCCTGTACGGTAGTTCTCGATCATTAGCACGACCGGCCCTTGATCGATTCCGAAGTGATACGGCGTGACCCACCAACCAGTCGGGCTATTCTCAACAACAAACGATTGATTGAACGACGGCTTGAACCCGTATTGTCTAGTCATTCCCAAATCCATTTGCGCAAAATGTCGCACGGTTGGGATGACGATTTCGGGAGCAAACGGCAGCGAGGCGACGACAACCCACGGAGCGACAGTTCCATCGTCCGGACCGAATGGGGCGCCTCGAGCGGTATAGTCGAAAAACTCCCGTTCGACGCCGTTGACCACACGCCTCACCAAACCGGGACCATCGCATGCCGTGAATCCCCAACAGTGTTCGCCGTAACCCACGAAATTCATGGGATTTCGGATCGCATATTCCTGCTGCACAAACGTAGCCTGACGACTGTTCTCGAAGTAGTCGCTGCCGTGCTCGCGCATGAATTCGTCGCGAATGCCGCGAAAGTCAATCCACAGGTGCGAAAGTTGATGTGTGAACAACGGCCCGGAGTAAAGAAATTCACGATCGTAGATTTTCTTCCACTGGTAGGTCGCGCAATAGGCGTGATAGCTCTCGGTCGGCAACGGATGTGTTGGCGAACCAAGTCCGAGGATGTACAACAGCAAACCTTCGTCGTAACCGTGATAGCGGTGTGGGATGAAGCCGGTCTCCGGTCGCCAGCCATGGGTTAGACTCGGTCCACCGTCCCGAGCCCAATTCCAGTCGGCCCGATGGTAGAGCGTATTGGCCAGGCTTCTGATCTCGACCTCCTCCGGCGTGTCGCGATCGAAATAGGTGGCTGCTGTCAAAGCGCCAGCGAACAGAAACGCCGAGTCGAGGGTAGAGAGCTCGCACTCCCAAACGCGGCGACCGGTTTCGATGTCCAGGAAATGGTAGAAAAAGCCTCGGTAGCCGGAGGCGTCGTGCTCCGGACCTTGCGGGCATGCAAGCAAGTAGCGGAGTCGCTTTAAGGTGACCTTGGCGGCGAAATTTCGATACATGACTCCACGCTCGACGATGATCGGAACAGTAGCCATGGCCATGCCAACAGCGGCGATACTTACCGGAGCGGTTGGGTCAGTCTTGTCGCGGACCAGACCATTATCCGGGTTGGTCTCGCGCAGATAGTACAGAACAGTTGAGAGCTGCAGCAGGCCGAGATCTCTCTCAGTGAGCGGTCGATTGAAATCGTCGTCGGTGCCTTGAGTGTCGGCCATGGATCACTTGCTTTCTGTCAACCTTTGCTTTGCACGAAAGTGTTTTTACAATTATTTGAGTCTTCTCTGCGATCTCTGCGTATCTCAGTGATCTCTGCGTTTGACTGTAATCGCGGAAATATTTAACGCAGAGATCACCGAGATACGCAGAGATCGCAGAGTGAACTTCAAATCCGAACAAGGACTAGCCCAGTTCTACGCGCACCTCGTGATCTTTGGAGTCGTCTGCTAAAGGCACAGTGTCGTTTGGCAATCGCTGCCCGTCCAGTTTCACTGAGCGAACGCCGCGACCGGTGCCGGCCGAGTTGTCTATCAGAATTCGGTACGTCGTGGACCGGTGACGATATTTCAGTTCAAATCGTGGCCAACTCGGCGGGATGCACGGATCAAAACGAAGTGTCTCGCCACGCAATTGGAAACCCAGAATCGTTTCAATGGCTACGCGATAGAGCCAACTCGCCGAGCCGGTATACCACGTCCAGCCGCCGCGACCTGTGTGTGGCTGGGCGCCGTACACGTCAGCACAAGCAACATACGGTTCAACTTTGTAACGCTGAATATCCTCAGGGGTCGTGGCATGGTAGACCGGGTTGATGAGGTTCCAAAGTTCGAGGGCGCGATCGCCGGAACCCTGCAACGCCGTCGCCAACGCAACCCAAACGGCTGCGTGGGTGTATTGGCCACCATTCTCGCGGATGCCCGGCACATATCCTTTGATGTAGCCTGGCTGTAATGAGCCTTTGTCGAACGGCGGGTCGAACAGTTGGATCAGTTTGTCGTCGATACGCACCAGTCGTTTTTGGACCGCGTCCATTGCTGATTGAGCACGGATGGGGTTTGCCGCCCCGGAAATGACCGCCCAGGCCTGTGGTATGGCGTCAATTTGGCATTCATCGTTTTGAGCTGATCCCAGTGGCGTGCCGTCGTCGAAATACGCTCGACGGTACCACTCGCCATCCCATGCGTTCGCTTCCAGAGCAACCCGTAACTGCTCGGCTCCCACGCGGCACCAATTGGCATCGCCGGTCTCGCTGCGCTGTTCAGCCAAATCTGCAAACGCGTTCAAAACAGTGACGAAGAACCACCCGTTCCAAACGCTCTCGCCCTTTCCGTGTGCGCCGACCTTATTCATGCCGTCGTTCCAATCGCCGGTACCCATGAGAGGCAATCCGTGGGAACCCAGCCGATAGCCGTGCCTCAATGCGCGAATGCAGTGTTCATAAACAGTGCCGGTCTCGTCGCTCACTGCCGGCAAGTTGAAGTCTTCCTCCTGCTTTTCGGTAAGTACGGGCGAGGCGATGAACGGCACGACCTCATTTAGCAGATCCGTGTCTCCCGTTGTCACAACATAGTGTTGGACCACTAGTGGTAAGAAATAGAGGTCGTCGGTGATCCGAGTGCGAACGCCGATCCCTGACGGGGGATGCCACCAATGCTGCACATCGCCCTCCTCGAATTGCCGCGCTGCTGCTCTCAAGATCTGCGCCCGCGCCTCTGCTGGAGCGCTGTAGACCAGGGCCATCACATCCTGCAGTTGGTCTCGAAAGCCGTATGCTCCTCCAGATTGATAACACGCGGAGCGTGCCCAAAGGCGGCAAGCGAGGACCTGATAAACGAGCCAACGGTTGAGCATCAGGTCCATGCCCGGATCGGGCGTAGTCACCTGCAACACGTTCAAGATGCAGTCCCACTGCTGCTGCACGTCGGTCAGTGCTGCTCCGCGGGATTGTGTGTATTCGCTGATGAGTCGATGAACCTCCTCCAGACTGTCTGCTTGACCCAATGCAAACACTACTTCTCGCGTCTCACCAGGAGCCAGCGTTATTTCCGCCGTCATTGCCGCGCACGGATCAAGGGCCGGGCCTGCGCGGCCGGACAGGCTGACCCGCTTAAGAGCGGCGGGCCTTGAAACCGAGTCGTGTTCCCCGAGAAACTCTGTACGATCCGCGGTTACCGATTGCGTCGGCGCACCGGAGGCTGCGAAGGCGATCTTCTCAGCGAAGTCGCCCGCCCAGACATTCCGCGCCAATATCGCGCCGCTCTCAGGATCGCGCTCACAAACGACCTGAAGAGGAGCCTTTTCACGGACTGTTCCTAGAACCCATTCTGCGTAGTAGGTAGCTGACAAGCGTCGAGGCCGATCGTCATCATTTCGCAGTGTTAGGCACACCAACTTGATCGGGTCGTCGGTCGGGACGAAGACCAGGAGATCTTGATGCAGATTACGACTGGCATGTGTGTAACTAGTGTAGCCCTGGCCGTGACGAACGGTTACCGTTGCGGTTGGTCCAATCGGCAACGGCGTGGGTGTCCAGAAGTCACCCGTTTCATCGTCACGCAAATAGATCACTTCACTCGGCGAGTCCGAAGTCGGATCATTCGACCACGGAGTGAGGCGGTTCATCTGACTATTACCGGCCCAACTGTAGCCCAGACCAGCCTCTGTCACTAAACATCCAAACTGCGAATTGGCCAGCACATTTGTCCACGGCGCAGGCGGCAAGCCTGGTCCTCCTGGTGACGTGGCGTCGACGACAATCACATATTCGCGGCCATCAGGCGTGAAACCTCCGAAGCCGTTCCAGAAACGTAATCCTTTGGTCGTGCAGGCAGGTTGCGCGACATGCTTTGTCTCTGTAGGAGTAGGAATGAACGACGGCGCGGGAGCAAGCTTTGGGGTTGCCAGATGATCAATCTGTTCGGTCAGCGAACCGCGATTACCGCCGAGTACAGCACGCGCGGCCGCCGCGAGCAGCACCACATCATCAGCCGGCAATTTGTCCGCCGTCAAAAAGAACACACCGTTCGGCTTGCCGAGCGTGTTGGCAACAGGTCCCGTCTGAAGTTCCTTTAACAATTGATCGGCGGCCTCGCCAGCACGCTCGTCCAGAATCACTAGATCTAACTTCAATCCGCGGCGCTGGGTGTACATACGCCACTGAACAAGTTGACGAACGACCGCCTCATCGTCGACCCCGGCAACTCGGACCAGCACAATTGGCAGGTCACCGGAAATGGAGTGGGGCCACAGACCTGGCTGCCCAAGCCGGTTGGCAGCCACGGCATCAAGGTCGCGCAAACCTGCATTTGTAAAAATGACGGCCGCAGCCAATCGGTTGTACAGGACGATTTCGTTCGGACTGAGTCCAAGCTCCAGTAGTTCGCTCTGGCCGAGGGCTTGGGCCTCTGCAAAAGCCCGATCGATCGCTTCGAATTCGTGGAATAGTTCAGCTATTTCGATGGCAGCTTCATACGTTTGAGCCGCTCCGGTAACAAATGCAAGGCGTGTCGCCATTCCCGCTTCGACGCGGACGCGCCGGCGCAAGCTGAAGATCGGATCGAGAACCGGGCCAGTAGTCCGCGATAAGCGAGACCTCGAGTCGAGGGCGGCAGGATTGGCGGGCGTGCCGCCGCGCCCGAGAAATCTCATTCGATCCGTCTCGTACTCAATCTCGTCACTGCCAAGTGCGCTCGCCACCGAAGTGTGAATCGCCCAAACTGGATGCTCATTCGCGCCGCGGGGTCGGCGTCGGGCCAAAAGTGCGCCGCAACGGGGATCGAATTCTGTCTCCAGAAACAGCTTTGCGAAAGCGGGGTGGGCCTGATCCGCGCGGCGGTCATTCAGACACACCTCCGCATAGCTCGTCACCTCAAATTCGCGAGCGTGACGGCCGTGATTGATCAGCGTCACCGTGCGTACCTCAGCGTCCGCATCCGGTGCGATACAAACAGCACTGCGGGTCTCGATGTCGCCATCCCATCGACGAAACTCGGCGCGATCGGGGTGAAGCTCGAACGCACATTCATCAGCGGCCTTAGGCAATGGTTGAATGCCAATAGACCACATGTGTTCGTCGCTGAGGTCACGGATGTAATAGAACTGGCCCCAACAATCGCGCGTGACATCTTCGCGCCAGCGAGTTACGTCCAGGTCGCGCCAGGTGCTGTAGCCTGTGCACGCGCTCGTGATCATTACGCTGTAAGAGCCGTTGGAAAGCAGTGTTACCGCGGGAGCGCCCGAAACAGGCTTCAGCGTATTGCTTTTAACTACACTCAAGGACGTCGATGACATAGTTCTCCTGAGCCTCTTGTTGAGAATTGTCAACCGGTTAGAAAGAATTGGAACCTGTTAGAAGTGACAGGCTAAGATCGGTAGGCTTTGTGTTTGGAGTTGCTACGTAAGTCAGATTGGGGTTCGTAGCTTTATGCGTCCCGCCTGTAAATATTGACAGGGGCCCTTCCCTCCAACCGTGGTTATCCTCAAGTGCCACCAAAACCGGAACGCAGGAGGAATTGGGTATGACACACGCTTTTTGGTGGCGGAGGCCGTTCGAGTGTGCTGAGGAGGATCGATGAAGATCTATTTCCATGGAGCGGCCGGTGACGTAACGGGCTCTGCTTATCATCTGGTCACAGGGAACGCGAGTATTCTCGTCGATTGCGGTTTATTCCAGGGCCGAAAGGAGGAGGCAGCCAAGAACCGGCGCGAGGCGCGGCTAGAGACCGGCAAACTGGACGCCGTAGTGCTTACTCACGGACATCTGGATCATATCGGCCGCTTACCATTGCTCACTCGCAAAGGGTACAAGGGACCGATCTTTGCAACGAAACCAACCATCGAATTGGCAACCTTGATCCTCAAAGATTCGCTCTCACTACAGCAAAGCGATCTAAAACGAAAAAACAAAAAACGCGCGCGTAACAAGTTGTCACCACTCGAACCGTTATTCGAAGAGGCCGACGTCCTCAAGCTCAAACCCCTTGCCACACCGGTTAAATACAATCAGCGTTTTGCAGTTGCTCCGGGAATTGAGGCTCGTCTTGTTGATGCAGGTCATGTCATTGGGTCTGCCAGTATTGAACTAACCATCAGTGAGAATGGTCACAAAAAGGTAATCGTGTTCTCAGGCGATCTAGGACCGCGAGGAGCGCCACTGCTCAATGATCCGGTTCCGTTTACAAATGCAGACGTCGTGATCATGGAATCTACGTACGGCGATCGGAATCATCGTTCGTTGCATGAAACCGCCATCGAGGGAAGAGAGATCATTCATAAAGCAATTCAGAATAAGGCCAAAGTCTTAGTTCCGATCTTTGCCGTTGGGCGTACGCAACTGCTGCTCTATTTACTTGCCGGGGCATTTCAAAGGAAGACCCTCCCACCATTTCCAATTTTTCTCGATAGTCCGATGGCTATTGAAGCCACCAAAATCTACGGCAATAACAATGAACTGTTCGACGCGGAAGCATTGGAGATGATCGAATCGGGTGAACTTCGGCGCTATCTTACTATTGCGCGCGCCTGCCCAAAGGCGGAAGACTCGAGGGCGCTCAATGATGTGAAAGGACCATGTCTGATTATGGCCGGCAATGGGATGTGCTCAGGTGGCAGGATCATGCATCACCTGCGTCACAATTTGTCGCTGCCGGAGACCGAAGTTTTGATCGTGGGTTTTCAATCCCAGGGATCGATGGGTCGAAAACTAGTTGATGGCGCGCAGTCGGTCACGATATTTGGCGAAGAAGTTGAGGTGCGAGCATCGATTCACACGATGGGTGGATTCAGCGCACATGCCGGTCAAAAGGATCTGCTCGACTGGTTTGCCGGAGTTGCACCTTCGCGGCCACGCACGATTATCACGCATGGTGAAGACCATGCCCGAAAAGTGTTCAGCGAGCATATTAATTCGCGCTTTGGATTGAAGACCGAGTGCCCGGCACTAGGCGACGTAATTGAAGTTTGAACCATAGATCACTGAGCAATCAGGAGGGGAATATGAGTGCAGCCGATACCAATCTCCAAAGAACGAATGCAGTAAGTCTTGCCGATGAGGAAGCGGTTAAGAAAGTACTGGTCGACTCCGTACTTGGTCTCTGGGATGTGGTTAATAATTTGACGCGTCTTCAGCCGTCACAACGAGATCGGTATCGCGTCACGATCTTTGGTTCTGCCAGAGCGAAGCCTGGCAGTATTGCATACGACGAAACGAAACGAGTTGCGAAAGCGCTCGCAGCAATGGGCTGCGACATCATCACCGGCGGTGGTCCAGGATTGATGCAAGCAGCAAACGAAGGAGTCGAAGCTGCCGGAGAAGCGAAGTCAGTAGGGATTCGCGTGGATCTACCTTTCGAGCAGGAAGTAAATCCCTTTGTTGAACTTGCGTTTGAGCATCGCACGTTCTTTACACGACTTCATCACTTCGTACTCGCCTCCGATGCGTTTATTGTCGCTCCCGGAGGAATCGGCACCGTTTTGGAAACGATGATGATCTGGCAGTTGCTTCAAGTGCGTCATCTCGAGCACACGCCCCTGATTCTGGTCGGAAAACTATGGCCGGGTCTGATTGAGTGGGTACGTAGCAGTATGCTGTCGTTTGAGACACCGCTGATCAATGCCGAGGACGTCGATATTCCAGTCTGTGTAAACGACGCGGATGAGGCGATTGCGATAATCCGCCAACACCGCGAGGAGTGGGCCACGCGCAATACAATTCAAACTCGCTCAGCATTGACCCAAAGCTCGTCAACTAGTTTGTGAACCCACGCGAGTCACCGCCCCAAGTGGTGATTAATGGGATTAGTCACGACGCTCCCACTAAAATGAACGCGAGCGCGGTGCTCAGGGTCAATAAAAAGGAATAGGTTGCGAGACCCGCCAGCCGGGTCCCCCCCGTCCGCGTTTCACCATAGTGTGCCAAGCATTAAATCAACCAAAGGAACAAAAGCGATGCCCAGCAGAGAATGCGAACTATCAGATGAGCACCCGATCGCGATCTGAACGCTTGGATCGCTAAGCTTTCCCATGCAACAGCAACTACCGCACCCACGAATGTCAGCGCGGCCCAAGCGCGTTAGATGGGTTGATTAGAATAGTGAGAGATAAGGTCAGAGGGTCGCCATGATTAGTCTTTGTACTCAACTTCGGGACTTCGGCGAAAGCCGTGAACCTTAGGATTGCCTTCGTGCCAAAGCACCTCTTGCTTTATCTTGGTTATCTTCCAGCCTTCAGGGGTTTTCACCAAATTGTACTCGTAATAACAATGTGTGGTGAAAGAGTTATCGCTTTGCATTGCCGGTGCAAACCGGAAGATTAACGATGCCGAGCGGCAAAACGCCTGATCATTTTCGATTTTGATCTCGTGATTAAAGCTAAGGTGTTGTGTCTTGATGCCGTGAAGACTGGTCTGCCTTTGCGCAACATATTCGTCCGCATCAAGCGTCCGTTTCTCGCCCCGAAAACTAGTGTAATCAACATCGATCATGTCCGTGAAACACGAGCGAAGCGAGTCCCAATTCTGCAAATCGAAAGCATTCGCGAAGCGGAAAATAACCTGCGCAACATCGTGGCGATCGGCCAGTAGCCGGATTTGTTCGTCGTCGATCACGTAAGATTCCTCCTCTAACGGATCCAGTTACGGCTCTAGGTCACTGACTCCGAGCGCCATGCGTTGCAAAATTTCGGTCGCCAGGCTATCCAGGCCGGGGACAATATCGGGCTGGGTCACTCCGACCAAACGCAAGGAACGCAGCAGATGCTCCTGCCTGTCCAGCGGAATTATTAGTTTTCTTAGGTACCAACAACGGTCCTGTCGTGCGATATCTATTGCGAACTTTTCCAGCCCTCTTGGCTTATCCGTGTGATAAGTGAACCGGGACTGCTGAGCCGCAATTCTGTCGTTCAAGATTGGCGGTATCACGGGTATTGGATAACACGGTCCGGCGAGGTTATCGCTTAAGGAATAGTAGTCGTCGAGACGGGCATCCTTGTCTTCTCTAGGGAAGACAATACTTCGGCCCAGTTGGCAAGCTTCACTCAAGCGGCGCGGGTCCATAATCCAAACGGCCGCGTCTGGAGGATTGGTTTTCTGCTTATATTTTCGAATTGCAAAATAAAGCGCCGTCAGCGAATTCTTCGACCAATCCAACAAGCGCGTGGGCAACCCATGATGCTGCATCAGAAACACCCAGTCCCGCTCCTTCTCGACACTAACGGACGAAAACCGTAACAACTCGCCACCCTTAAATCGCAGGAGCATGTATCTTTCCGCTCTTTTGATCTGCGTGCGATCAGTGTTGTACTTGCTAATTACCGGATGCGCGCGAAGAAGACTCGGTTCCAGAGGGTATTTCGCATCAGTAGTGCCACGAAACCACGGAACCATCTCACCGGGAAAATCCGCAATCGGTGGATTGCTTTTGAGAAATCTTTGCTTTGTAGTGGTTCGCCACTGTTGTGCGATCCGTTCCACAATTTTCACGTAGTCGGCCAGGCACTCCACGCGCTCTTCAGGAACGCAATCTTGTTCGTCGGAATATGAGGTTATCGAGTCCATTTTCCAACTCCTGTTGTCAGGTACGCGCTAGTAAGGTTCACCCGCCCAATAACGTTCGAGAAATCTTTTGCGGTTTCCAAAATCGACAAATCGAGTTCGATCATGGCAAATGAAATTATTGTTGACGAAGAGTATCTGACCGGATCGCAACTTGAACTGATGACGAAAGCGTCTAGCCAACAATGATCTGTCGAGTTTGTCGAGCGCACCTTTGTCCTCTGCTGACAGTGGTTCGCCCAAGAAACCATGGCCACCTTCAATTCGCGTACGGTGATATTTGATACTCAAGTCTGTATAGAAACTCGCTTTCACCTGATGGAAGATGGTTCGTCTTACCGGATCCGGATTCCGATGATCAAATGGATCCTGGCGAATAAAGCTTCTACTGCAGAGAAAAGCTTGCAACTCCTTGGGTAGCGCGTCAAAGACTTCTAGCGCGTTGACGAGGATTGTCTCACCGCCGAAGAATGCCGAGCTTACAGAAAGTAGCGCCAGAAGATCGACACGAGCTTTGCGCCAGGCGCTCGCGTCCGTATGAATCCCTGGCCGGTTGCTGGTCAGCGCATTCCCAATGTAGTTGTCACCCTTGCCTTCTTTTCTCTTGTAGACCGGTAGGAAGGGTGACTTGCTCAGATGATTTCGTGTTACCGTTTGGCCGAGTCGGTTCCCAATCATGACAACCAGGAGTTTTGTCTTAGAAAGCAGTTCCGATTCACGATCCATCACAGTGTTAAGATCAAGAATCGCAATGCCGCCTTCCGAATTTGAAAGGCGCGTTTGAATTTTGCGGATGAGATCATCAAGCAAACTACTTTGCGCCATCGAGTGAGGTTTATAATTCAAAACCGTCACACCGTGAGCAATTATTTCGTCAAGATATGAATCAAGCTCCCCAAAGTTGCGCCAATCAATTCTCCACGCGGCTGGAATTGTATGGGAAGTGTCGAGCCTGTTCATCGGTTGGTTCCAATGATCGTCAGGATTCTTCTTATGACTAAAGGCCGAGATTCTCTTCTAGATATTCCTTGTGAAATGTTCAGCGGTCTCAGACGGTCATCCACCGTGGGCTTGGCATCGCGGCCTCGAACAGCGTTGGTGTTGATCCAGCTAACGATTTGAAAACCGAGGTAGCGCGGTTAGAGGAGCTAAAGCCTAACTTGTAACTAATTCTACACGCCTCACGGCAAAAGCACTATGTGATCTTCCAAAAGATGGGGCTAAGATGGTGGCGGGACGTGTTGATACTAAGCCAGTCGAACCGATACCTTGCCGACCGCTAGGCGGGTAAATACTGGTTCGTATCGTTGGTAAGATTAGGGTACGGGTGGTTCAAACGGACTTAAAACCTCAGCCCGCCGTCTTACCTACTGCTACCTAACGATACTAAGCAGTATTTATTGACGTTTCAGCCGTCAAAGTATGCTTACGTCCTGCTTGGTATCACTAGGTGATCCCCGCATCTTCCCCGCATCTTTGGACCAAAGAAAAGAAATGCGTCTCGAAAGATCCGTCTGTTACTTCTGAGAGGGGTTGCTCATGATCCCTTATCAGGTTCACTGTCAAAATTTACAGTCTCTTACTCCAACGGCACTCCATATACTGCCGTCAATGTTTGACTCGCTGTTCGATATCCCACTGGCATGTGGCCCAAGAACGCCATAGTTCCGCATGGTACCGTGATCGAATTATCGTCACCTTCGGCTTCGGGATTAGCGAAACAACTCTTGTGGCTCAGCCCAAACGTTGAAGGCAGCATCGGCTGGTATCACAGATCCGTCTTCATTATTGAGAGGCTCACCGTGAGAATTCAGCCTGCTCATAAAAACGGCGGCACGATATTCCTCTTCGGCGGACAGTCAAATTTTTTGTTAAGTGGCCAATCTCACACAGGAAATGCTCTGAGCGAGTTCAGGATAAATGCTCAACAGAATCATAATATGAATGCAAATTGACACTACTATCGATTGCGCTTAAGGTATCGCCTACTCCTGCCCAGTTAATTCCTGACACTATAGCGTTGCAGCATTCCCCCGCTCTTCCTCGGAGCAGAGGTCTGTCTGCTTACTTAATCCTTCCATTGCCCTGATGGTCCATTAAAGGAGATTTTCAGAATGAAACAGAGTCTCATAAATCGCTTGTTAGCGATAGCGATAGTCGTGTTTCCGCTGCTACTCGCAGCCGGCTCCCCTGCCTTTGCGCAGCGGAACTCCCCTCCTACGAACAACGAAGTGCCCGTGCGAGAAATACTCAAACTACAAGGCAACGTCATAAGCGAAGCGAAGTCCGCACGTCCCAACGGCGACTTGCAACTGACTGGTTACCGCGTTGAAGAGCTACGCCTGCCGCGGAGCCTCACCGTTGAAGTCCAGGGCCGCGAAACAGTGGTCGACAGAGCGTGGCGTGTCACCGTGCAAGGTGGTCCATTTCCGGTCCGCGCAATGCCGGCCGTCATCTGGATCGACGATCAAATCGTCGGCAACGGCATCGAGAACGAAACACTGTCGCAGATCACGGCGATCACGTTTGACGGTTCGCTGATACATGAAGGCGGCGTGATTTCAATTTCTTACGGTGCCGACAAGGACGCCCGCGTCAGGTTCTCGCAGCAACTCCAATTAAAGCCTGAAGGAGGAAACCAATGACAGCCAGCACCAAAAACTACATTCGCGCGTTTTGTATGACGCTTTTGCTGCTCGTCAGCGCCGGGGCTCGCATCGCGTTTGCGCAAGACCCGGGAACACCTGGACCACTGGCTGTGACACGCGAAGAGTATAACTTCGGAGATACCGCGTTTCAGCCAACCGGCTTTCCCGGAGCAGTAGAGCTGCGCGCGTCCATTCACTATCCGACAAATCTGCCGGGTGGCCCTTATCCGGTGATTGTTTTCCTGCATGGACGTCACGCGACCTGCTTCAAAGGCGGCAGTGCTCTCTTACAGTGGCCTTGCACCGGAGGAAGTCAGCCGATCCTCAGCTTTCAAGGATATGACTACGTTTCTCAGGTCCTTGCCAGTAACGGTTACGTCGTGGTCTCCGTCAGCGCAAACGGCGTCAACGCCGTCGACAACAACGTCAACGATCTCGGCGCCCTGGCCCGTGCACAATTGCTGCAAAAACATCTTGATATCCTGAATGGCTTCAACACGACGGGTGGCGCGCCCTTCGGCACCAAGTTTGTGGGTAAGTTCAACATGAGCAAGATCGGCACGATGGGCCACTCGCGAGGTGGCGAAGGCGTGGTGTGTCATTACGTACTGAACAATTCATTAGGCGCGCCTTACGGAATCAAAGCAGTGTTTCCGCTCGCGCCAACCAACTTCAGTCGCTTCGTTGTAAATAATGCCGCGGTCGACGTGCTGCTGCCTTATTGCGACGGCGACGTCAACGATCTGCAAGGCGTCCATTTTTATGACGACGCTCGTTACAACGTCCCCGGTGATCTCGCGCCTAAACACTACCTTTTGGTCATGGGTGCTAACCACAATTTCTACAACACTGTGTGGTCGCCTTCGAGTGGTTTGCCCGGTTCGGCAAATGACTGGATATCATTCGTTTCAGGTGGCCGCGGGGATCCGCAGTGCGGCTCCCGCAGCAGTCGAAGATTGACCGAAGCGCAACAGCGCGGCACCGGCCTGGCCTACATGAGCGCGTTCTTCCGTGCTTATGTCGGCGGCGAGACCCAGTTCATTCCGATACTCACAGGCGATGCTCCGCCGCCGCCTTCGGCGACGACCACTGACTTGTTTGCCTCATATCACGCTCCCGACACTCCGGCTTTGCGCCTGGACGTCAATCGGTTACTTAATAACACGAGCTTGACGTCGAACAATCTCGGCGGCGCGGTCACGCAGACCGGGCTCACGCCATATGATTTGTGTGGTGGTGATGCTCCGCAACCGGCAACATGTCTTCCGGGCCAAGCAGATGCACGACAGCCGCATACGACGCCGAGCGCGCAATCGACGAAGCGTGGTCTGAGTCAGCTTCGGACAGGCTGGAACAACATGACGGGCACCTATCAAAATGATATTCCGTCGACATCGAGCAACGTCTCGGGATATCAGGCAGTTCAGTTCCGTGTGAGTGTGAACTTCGCGGACGCGCGCAATATGGCTAACCTGGCGCAGGACTTTCGCGTAAAGTTGACGGACGGAGCGGGCTTGAGCGCGTCAGTGCGCGTGAGCGACGTTTCGGGGGCGCTGTTCTTCCCGCCGGGTACCACTGGTCCAGTTCCGAAAGTGGTATTGAATACCGTTCGCATTCCACTGAGCGCGTTTGGAGGTATAAACCTCACCAACGTCCGCTCGGTCCAGTTCACTTTTGACGAGAGACTGCAAGGCGCGGTCTTGATTACTGATGTCGCTTTTGCGTCATCGCCGCAGTAGTTCGAGAGTCTCAAATTGCTTTCCGGCCTCACTGTTTTTTATGGCTTCGGCTGCTGCGTGGTCCAACCGCAGCAGCCGAAGCTACGAACGCTTGGTTAATCCCGGGCGATGCCTAGACAATCTCATACTTCTGCATCATCTCGTTGTCTTCATGGTCGAGTATGTGGCAGTGCCACACGTAACTGCCCGTAAACGATTGACCGAACGGCACGCCACCTGCCGCGATACCTGGGACCTGTGCACCGAACGGCACCAGTATGCGCGTAATTTCACCTGGGTTCGCCTGGATTGTATCTTTCCAGCCGGCCTCGTTTGCATCAGGCCCTCTCAGGTTACCAAGTGCAAAAGCATCCGCTGACGGCACTGGAAATGGGCCAGTGCCCATCGTCATTGGATCGACCACCGGATAAACCGTTGCCGTGTAACCCGGGACATCGAACGTCTGACGACCAAGGAGACGAAACTGAATGAGGTGAATATGAATCGGGTGTGTGTCGCCCGTGGTGTTGATAATGTTCCACTGCTCAAGCGTATTGACGTTAGGCTGCTCGATCTGCGTGGTGGTCCAAAACAGATTGTTGAGCAGTCCCATGAGTGGTTCGCCTGTTGCCGGATCGGGAATCTCGACCAGCGATACATTGCGAATACGACTTGGCGCCGGCAGCTCTGCGATAGGTGTTGCGCGTAGAGTCGCAGGAATCCCTCCGGTAAATCCCGTCGTGTTGGTTACAGTGAACTGCATTATCTCGCGCAGGAAGATGCCACCTTGCTGCGGACTGCGCGGCCCGTTCGGAAACGGCGCGGGCGCATTGTTCTTCATTTGGATCTTTGTACCTGGCGCTATGTTAGTGAAGTCCAGAAGAATATCGGCACGCTCCCCCGGTGCAAGCAGCAGGTGCGTGAGCGGAGCCGGAGCGTTCAGCATTGCGCCGTCAGTTCCGATTTGAAACATCGCCTGTTTGTTTGAAAGGTACAAATTGTAGACGCGTGCATTCGAGCCATTGACGATGCGAAAGCGGTAGACGCCGCGCGCGACGTTCAGATTGGGCCAGACTTTGCCGTTCACAACTGCCTTGTCGCCGAAGAACTCCGGAGACCAAATTGTGAGTGGGCCTGGCGGAAAGGCCATGGTTCCATCCGCGTTGAACATTTTGTCCTGGATGATTAGCGGGAGCTCAAATGGTCCGGATGGTAGACCAATCGGATTGCCGGTTTGTCCGGTGTCACGTGAGTCTCTTACCAGATACATGCCCGCCAAACCGGCATGAACGTTCAGGCGTGTGATGCCAAGCGAGTGATCGTGATACCAGAGAGTCGTTGCTTCCTGATTGTTGGCATAGTGATAGTCAAACCTTCTGCCAGGGAGAAATGTTAGCTCTGGGTGGCCATCGCTGCCGGCTTCGGTATTGCCTCCGTGCAGGTGGACGGTGGTGCGCGGAGTAGTCTTATCGGCCTCGACTGCACCGTGTAGGGTTGTGTCGATCGCAAAGGCGAGCGGATGGGCGCCAAGGTTGTTGCGCGCGCTAAGGATGATGGGGACACCTCTCCTGACTTCGAACGTTGGGCCGAGGTAAGGCATACCGCCATAGCCCCACGTTGGAGTGAGCGGGAGAGCACTGTGGAATCGTTGTAGTCCTGCTGCCATTGGAAGTATGAAGGTGCCGCCACCTTTGGCATTTACAACAGCGGGAATGGGAAGTTGTTCGGTGTATTTTGAGAGCGTGGGGCTGGTTTGCGCCTGGGCCGCTATCGGGCTTAATGGTGAAACCCCGCTGCCGATCATGGCTGCGCCGGCTGCTCCGATGCCGGCGGTCTTGATGAAGTTTCTCCTATGGATTCCCCGGGATCTGAATGTATCTATGGGATCAGTCTTTTTCATTTCTACCTCCAGTTGAGCGGAGGCCGCTGCGAAACGTTGTAGTGGGCAGAGGTCTCACACCTCATCGATTGAGTGTTGTTTTTGGGAATCTTGACGGTAGGCAAGATTCGATAGGTGGTGTGCTCGATAGCAAAATGGAAAACCACGAGTGGTCCATCGTGAAGCACTTCGACACCTGAGTTTCTCATTTCTGTTCACCGTGAAGAGCACTAGCGAACTAGCTTGACTATTCGTGAGCAACGGACGTTCCAGTGAGGATTTGAAACTTATGCATCTCTTTTGCGGCTTGTTGGTGGGGAAGATTACACGATAGTTCAGAATTGAGTGGAAAAGAACGCAGAGTCCTCGCCATTCTTTATGAATCTCGACTTGCGTGACGGATGACAGGTATTGGGAACGTATAACCGTCCTGCACTTACAGCCACGAGTTACAGATATTCTCGTGTCAGGTGGTCCAGAGAAGAAGGTTTGATCAATTTCGTGTGTTCGTCTCGACCTCGAAGGATCAAACACAGTGTGGACGAGTTCTTCTATCACGTGCGACGGATACATCAGCGGTGGCTCAATCAGCGCAGTCAGCGAGGCAGGTATACCGGGGTCGCTTACACTGAACTGATGCGCCTGCTCCCGCCTCGAACAACCGCGAATCGTGCCACTAGCCAGAAGATCACTCTAGTCTTGCTGCGGAAGCGAGTATTCACGAAGAGCCCGGTGCGAGAAAATCGCACGCCGGGATCTGTGCAGGGGCTGCCGGGCAACTAGCAGTCCTACCGCGATCAACTTGTTGTACCTCGTCTGCCGGCCAAGTGGATTCCACCCACTGCCTTATGCCGTTTTGGACACCGTGTAGCCTTGCTTGCCGAGCTGCCTGCTGCAGAGAGTCCTTGACTGTGGGGTTTGCCCAAGCCCATCCACACTGGACAATCTTCGCAACTTGTTCTTGAGACCACCAACCGAAATGATCAGTTTCTTTCAAAAGTGGCAAGAAGCGTGCTAATACGGGCAAGCTAATGCACGTCTCGCACAGAGAGGCGACCGTTTGCGATAGCCCACAGTGCACAATCTTCGCAACTTTCTGCTGAGGCTACGAGCAGAAATGCTGAATTTCTTGCAGCGATTATAGAAGGCGGCCTTGTTGAGATAAGCATCGCTTACCTTTGGGACTCTTCGCAAAGACCACAAAGGCTGCTCCACACACTAGCAGGAGAGGGGCCAGCCAAGGAATGCCGAGATCAGCCACCCGATGCAGATTAAGTATAGCCGCTGCGACTGCCGCAACAAGAAGCAGGATTCCAATCAAGCGGAGAAGTGCAGGATTCAGTTACTGCCGCGCTCTCTTCATCCCCTTGCCACGTTGCTTTGCGAGATCACTTTCTGCAAGTCTCAACTCCCGTTCCTTCGCGTACTCCACCAATTTGCCTTTGACACCCTCGTTTAAGAATTGATATTGGACAACAATCGACCTCCCCTCTCGCAATAGCTCTCGAGGCACGCTAAACAGCACAGAAGTATTTGGCGGTAATATCGAAATGCCACCGAAGTCGAAGCCGTATCGTATGGGATTTCCTTTCGCATCCAAGACGGAAAACCGAATCCCGATTTCTGAACCTTCACAGAGTCCATTGAAGAATTTGCCGGTGCTAGTTCTATAGCCGCATTTCTTTTCAGTTGGAAGATAGATACTCTCTGTCCAGAGGTTGATAGGCAAACTGGAATTATTATGCAACCGGAGCCAGATGCCGGTCGCTTCGCTCTCATCTCGTCGAATAAGACTCTTGTTAGGACGGCCGGTCTCGGCGAGTCGCGTTTCAGCCGGATTGGTAGCCTCGCCGAAATGGCTGAACTCTATGAAGATTTTGTGGCTAAGTCTCTCAGTATCTCGTGCCGCAACCTTTTCTTTAGCGGCAGCCAAAGCGGCAGCCTGCTTTTGCTCGGCGATCTCAGTAGCGGTGGGTCGGTGGCTCTCTCTTATAGGCAAGATGTGCCAAAGACGTGCCCCAGTCTTCACATCCCACATGATTATGTTCTGATTATCGCCACCAGAGGCGAGACGGGTCCCATCAGGACTAAAAGCCAGGGCATCATCGCTTGAATAACCGCCGTCAAACTTGCGCACTGACTTTCCGCTGGAAGCACTCCATAAAACAATCTGTCCTCCAATGTCGGAGGTTGCGATGAGACGGCTATCGGGACTGAAAATAACACTATGTACATACGTGGCCCCTTCACCCAGAGATCTCAACGGCTTGGCGCTTGACCAATCCCACATCTTGGGCGGCTCCCTACCACTGTTGGCCACCAGAAGTTTCTCGTCTGGACTAAACGCAAAGCTTTCGTTGCGCTCGCTTGTTTTCAAAACACGAATCAGCTCACTGCCGGGTAGCGGCAGAGTTTGAGTCGGCTTCGGATTCCACACCTTAATTGTTCCGTCTTCGTGCGCCGAGATTATGAGCTGACCTCGCGCATCGAACCGAGCGGCTTCGGCGGTACTACCGCAGCAGTAGGTCATATCACCGGACGTATGAGATTCGCTGGTCGTGAACGATCCGAGACGGTTCCAATCGCTGACATTCCAAAGGTCGACCATAGCGCCAAGCGTGCTGACCATTCTTTGACCGTCCGAACTGAAAGCGATCGACGAGAGACCATAAATTCCCTCGGTCGTCACTTGAATCGAGCGCACCAGTGTTCCAGTGGTGACGTTCCAAATCTTCATTGTCTGATCATCGCTGGCTGAAACGAGAAGCTTGCCATCGGGAGTGAATGCTACGACCCCAATTCGTTTGGTATGACCAGCCAATGCACGGACCAAAGAACCAGTTTGTGCGTCCCAAAGCCTCACAATTCGATCTTCACCGCCTGAGGCGAGGATTCTTCCGTTCGGAGTAAATGCGAGGGCTTTAATCTTCCCTGGGTGAGCCTCCAAACGCGTAACGGTCTGCTTCGTCCCAACATCGACGATCTTCACCGTCTCGCTGTGAAAGTAATCTTGAATGGCCAGAAGGGAACGGTCTCTAGTGAAATCGCACCCGCATGTGATTGGGAGTTCAGAGTCAATCGTAACTTCTGTTCCGTTACTCACGTTCAGGAGCTTTGAGGAACCGGAGTCTCCTATAGCCAGCAGCTGCTTGTCTCGACTGAGAACAACCGAATTAGAGAAATCGACGCTGATGGAATGTTGACGGACGACAGAATCTGTCTTTGTGTCGATGACATTAGTTTTGATGCCACAGCGAGCAACGAGCAAACTAAGATCATCGCTGTAGGAAAACGCATTCGGCATGCGACGTTCAGTGCTACACACACTCAGCGCCTTCTTGTCCACCAGTGAACCACGCGCTAAATCCCAACGTGTGATAATCCCCCCGATGTCGCCGACCAAAAGCCACCTATCATCATCGCTAAAGACCAGTTTGGCATCGTGGTAATAGGTAAGAAATCTTTGTTCAATCTCACCCAGCTCTTTGAGGATTCGGCCACTAGTTGAATCAAGCAAAACCAACTTGTGCTTTTCATCTTCAGGTGAGGCAATGGCACCGAGATATCTTCCATCATGGCTAAAACCGACTCCAGTAACATATTCGTCTGCTATTCGCGTGGACCATAAGAGTCGCCCCGTTTCCGCTTCCCAAATTTGAGCCGTTCCGTTTTCACTTCCCGTCGCGATAAAGCGACTATCATCGCTCCACGTAAATGCTCGCAGCGCTCTTTTATCGTCGCCTTTTATCTTGATGGTTGAATCTTCGATGGAAGTGATTAAGCGGCCTTCCGGCATCTTCCAAACGTTTAAAAACCCATCCGCAGCCGAATACGTAAGCAGCAGCTGATCGTTTGGACTCCACTTCACTTCGAGAATCGCCTGGGTATGTCCCTTCTGAAGAGGTATTCTTGAAATGTCTTCGCGTTGCGCCGAAGTTAGACCCGGCAAACCAAGGAACAAGACAATACTCAGCAGTACGTATAATGTCTTCGGTCCAACATGGCCTGAAGTTCGAGGCATGGTCTCTAGTTACCGGTGAGTTAGTTTACCTAGGTTGCGACATCTCTTTTGATGCACCAAGCATGTGAAAAGTTCCCACTATTGCGGCTACGTTCTTTCAATCGCATCGCGTGAATAGTTAAGTAATTTTTACAGAAAGAAGTGTGCAGGCAAACCGCCATCGTCGTATCAGAGAACAAGTGCAAGAGGAGACGCTGAGCGCAAGCACAAAAACAAAAAAGACCACCTTCGCGGGTAGCCTTTTTCTCGACGTTATTAAAGGATAGCGCTCCCCACAGTGGGTGCAACCGTGATAGCCCACAGTGGACAATCTTCGCAACTTCTTTTGGACCAATCATTGTATCAGGGGAACAGGGCAGGTATGAGTGTTTGGTAATACATCCCGATTACCAATATGACACCGCAAATCTGCTGTGACAGTTCCGCGTTGCACAATTGCTTGCGCTCCAACACTTCCCTTCACTCCACTTGGAATAAGCGGTGGAAAAACAAATCTATGCACAGTTAAATTGCAGGTCGAAGCATTGTTACATTCGTTCGTCCCTTCATGCTGACGCTGCTCCAGAGACCCTTGGGAGGAATTAGAAAACACGTCGAGTACTATATTTGCCTTCCTCCCCTCCCTTACTGTAACGGTTTTCTTGCAAAGCCATAGGCATTTCCAACTTCGTTTCTTTTTTTGGACCAATTCAAAAACCTGCACTTTACACTTCGTTGGCCTGTATATTCCTAATGTTAGATACCTCCAACGGGACTTTTTCACACTCAATTCTGCTGTTACCCCGTCCCCCAACTGGGCTGTGTTCGTTTGCGCTACCGCCTCATGCAGCCCACAGCTAACAAAAGCGGAAAGTATAATTATCTGAAGGATCGTCTTCGTGCTTCGCGTCCTTTTCATGTTTTGTGTCCTTTCTGTTTTGTGAAGGTGTAAGCGCCCACAAGGATCTGCCAACCCGCGCCCTGCCAAACTTTGACGTTCGCCTGACTGGCCGTGGCGAGTGAATGACATGGAACTTAGTTCACCTTCGGGCAAGCAAGCTCGATGTAAAACGCTCTCTCACGTTCGCGGAAAATCACCGTCTGCGAATTCATTAACGCGAGGATCTATCTCTGTCGTGTGGTGATCCAGGCTTTTGCGCGCATTCTTGTAGTTTAGCTATGCCCTCGTTCCAGTATTCGGCCACACACCCTGTTCGAGTGAGATCTTGTCTACTTCTGTTGCGCGCTAGCGGGAGTTATTACGAAGAGGAACAAAGCTAGACATGAAACGCTTGCTGGTTTCATACTGTCTCACCTTGAACTTGTTGGCTCAGTGATGGTTCTCTTCGAATCTGCCACTGTGAATATCCATGTAGACAATTCATTTCGTCGCCTACAATATTCTGAGGCCAACGATCACGTCCTCAATGGCCGCTAAAAGATTTCAAAAGGGGACCTCAAAGATGTCTCAAAGAACGCTAAACCCCGCTAATTCCGAACCCACAGGAGAGTCTTATGTGTTCGGGCCGTTCTGCCTGAATCCCTCAGAGCGAACCTTGCTACGTGATGGCGAGCCGATCTCACTGACCCCCAAGGCGTTTGAGATCCTTACTGTGCTGGTCCGAAACAGTGGGCATTTAGTAAGCAAAGATAAGTTGATGCAGGAAGTTTGGCCTGATGCCTTTGTAGAGGAGGCGAATATCACCCAGCACGTCTCTATGCTGAGGAAAGCATTGGGAGAAGCAACTGATGAGCATCGCTATATCGAGACCGTGCCGCGGGAGGGTTATCGCTTCACGGCAAGCGTCAGACAGGAAAGCAATGGCACCGCCGCACGGTGGCAACGCGCGTCGATTGTGCCTATCGGCTTAGCGTTAGAGACGCAGGATGCTCCAATCAAACCCGATGAGGATGAGCAAGCTAAGCCACTGCAGACGCCAACAGCCTCGCCATGGCCAAACGCAATACAGAAATGGAGACTAGGCCCGAGAACCCTGGCCGCGCTCATATTGCTGGGTATGGTTGTCGCGCTGTCCTACTTTTGGATTGCCAGACGGCCGCACCAGCCTGAGACAGCGGCTGCCACGAAAACAATCGCCGTGCTTCCATTCAGGTCTATAGGCAGCGAGGGAGACAACGAGTACGTTGAGCTGGGGATGGCTGACGCTCTTATTACAAGGTTAAGCAATCTCAGAGGGATCATTGTACGACCGACCAGCTCGGTGAGTAAGTACACCAAGCTGCAGCAGGATGCGATCACCTCCGGGCGCGAACTCGGAGTGGAAGCGGTATTAGATGGAAGCGTGCAGAAAATAGGTGACCGGATACGCATTACAGTTCGATTAATCCGTTCTAGTGATGGATCATCATTGTGGGCTGAAACGTTCGATGAGAAGTGGACGGATGTATTCAGCGTCCAGAGCTCAATCGCACAGAAGACGGCTGGAGCTTTGGCGCTGCAACTGACAGGTGAAGAGAGAAGGCTGCTGTCAAAGCGTTACACTGACAACGCCGAGGCCTATCAGTTTTACCTCAAAGGCCGGTACACCTCCAACAAATGGACAGCGGAGGGATTTCGAAAGGCTATTGAATACTTCAACCAGGCGATAAGTTTGGACCCAGATTATGCCCTGGCCTACGCGGGACTTGCAGATTGCTATTTCGCGCTCTCGGCATTTTACATGCCGCCGAAAGATGTGTTGCCGAAGTTGAAGGAAATGGCGACCAAAGCTGTAATGTTGGACCAGTCGCTCGCGGAAGCTCACTCCTCACTGTCCGCTGCCATGGCCTATTACGATTTGGATTGGTCTGGCGCCGAGAAAGAAATCAGGCGGGCCATTGAATTAAATCCGAATAGTGCGCAAGCACATCTCAACTATGGTGATTTGTTGTCAAACCTGGGCCGGTTCGATGAAGCAAAATCTGAGTTTGAAAAGGCGCAGGAACTCGACGTGACATCTGCACTTACCATGTCTATGGCGTATAACTTCCTTCGCATTGGAGATTATGCGCGGGCGATCAAAGAGAGCGAAAAAGTTCTTGAACTAGAGCCTGACTACAAATGGGCACTCGGCGCTGCGGGGTTTGCTTATCTGTACAAAGGAGAACCGGAAAAAGCCCTGGCAGTGTTTCAAAAACAAATGGAGTCAGCAGACTTACGCAAATTAGCATTGGAAGGTGTCGGCAGATCATATGCGGCGATGGGAGAACGAGCCCAGGCTTTGCAGATAATTGACGAATTGAGAGAGACAGGTAAGCATGAATACGTTTCGTCCTTTCCGATTGCGACCATTTATCTCCAACTCGGAGATAAAAACAAAGCGATCGAATATTTGGAAAAGACTTACGAAGAGCGAAATACTTTTTTGCTGTTCCTTCTAAAAACGGATAGACAATTTGATGTCGTGCGGTCCGACCCAAGGTTCATGAAACTAATGTACCAACTCAACTTCGCGAATTAATTTACAACTGAGCAAAGAACAAGGCCGTTGGAACTGTTTCACCGGACTTCTTCAAAGACGTGCTCCCCACACTGGACAATCTTCGCAACTTTTTGTTGACCGCAACCACAGAAGTGCTCAGTTTCTTACAGCAGTTGCAAGAAGCGCCCTAAATCTGCCAATCAATCCGAGTCGCAAGCATTGGAGCGTAAGCGCCTATGAGGGCAGCGTGTAACCGTGCGAAGCCCACAGTGGACAATCTTCGCAACTTCTTTTTGAAGACAACGACGGAAATGCTCAGTTTCCTTCAACAGTTTCGGGAAGCGCTGTAGGCCGACATTATCCGAATAAGGATTTAAGTGGCACCAAAACACTACCTGCCTACCTATTGACTTTACCCGGTTAGGTCTTATATGCTCCGCCCGCCTCGCATCTACTAAGTTCGTTTCCGATCCCGGGGCGTCGATTCACGAATAACCATTCACGATTTGCGAATCAGGAGGCTGGTCCCTCAGAGCCTGCGACTCGCCCGCCGCATTCTCTTCATTCCAGCCTGAATAACAAGCTCTCGAAGCTGCAGCGCTGCTGGTCGATTGCTTGAACCGTCCAAATCATTGTCAGTTCAAGGAGCCGTCATGAGTGCTAATCCCAATGTGAATACCGATCCGACCTTTGGCGCGTGGCTGTGGATTCTGGGACGCAAAGCGGCTCTCATCACCCTGCTTGGTCCCGCCATTTCCTTAATTCTGTCGATCCTAGGATTGATTCCGCCACTCCCATCTGGCTGGAAAGAGACTCTTCCAGTAGTGATTCCCACTTTCCAGGCGATCATAATCGCCATACTGCTCTTCTTTATTCCCTCCCCATGTCAACATCAAAAGAAGCATCGAGAGTCAACTGCTGCCCTCATTCAGTTCTATCATGTCTGGCTTTCTCTATGGGTCTCCTGGTTGCTGCTTTATATTGTGCTGGCCGCCATTCGAATCACTCCAGCAATGAATATGGGACCACTACATGCGTGGGAAAGTCTGATAACCAACTTCTTTAACAATATACCGACCGTAATATTTCTGCTGGCCTACGTCATACTTTCAGAGCGGACCGTATTGCCGGGTGGTGCTACTAGGCCGTTGCCCTGGATGAAACTCGTGGCGGCGCTGGTACTTGTAACTGGAGCTGAATTGTTTAGTGCCCTCGTTGAGTATTCCAGAACCGGTGGTTCAACGGCTCAAACGGCGAATGTATTTCAGTGGGTTAGTGGACTGGCGTCAGCCGTCGCAATCTGCCTCTTTGTCGGGCGCTTAGAGAGTAGAACAATAGATCCTCCAAAGATATTAATCATCTCATTCTACTTCTACGCTGCTATCCAAGTTGCATGGGCCGCCTTTCCGAACGGAGGCCGATTGATTCTGGTTGTGCTAAGTCTCGCGCTCGTGCTCAAGTGCCTGCTTTTCTTATTTGTAGCTTGGCTCCTACAGAGCTGTGTACTTCTTTATTATATGAGCCGACAACGGCGCTTGCTTGAGAGTGGAAAAGAGGAGCGACAAAAGTTTCTCACAGGTCTTACTGAACCATAATGCCCGGTAGCTGGTTGGCCGACGCTAAAAAGTGCAACCGCCAATGTTGACGTGCGTCTCAGATCGTGTGGACCCGCCATCCACCATATCGTTGGGCGTTTGCGGCGCGAGCGTATTCGTGTCGTAATTTTGTCCGGTGATGCTTGAATTGAAATCCCGCCGTGCGTCAGCCGTTATGCGCTCGCACAGTCGCGAAAGGAGAGCGAGTATGCGAATCAGATTTGATGGCGTTTATATTTCTAAACAGCCCGTTGACTTCGGGATGCCAGAAAAGGATCAGCCGTACGCTTATCTGCGATTCTACGAGGACGGAACTGTAATCGAATCTGATATCCCGGGAATTCCACCTGCCACGACACTCGATTCATTCAACCGAACTAATTGCCGTTACAAAGGCCAATATTGGACAGACGGTTATTTTCTCAAGTGCGTATTTCCCGTCAGCGCGCAATTCAGTGGCAGCTGCAGAGACTCCACTGTTGAAGAAGAAGGCAAAATCGTAGGTGACGAATTGCATGTGCACCACATCAGCTACATCAATAATTTTTCCTACGACGAAGAATACAAATTTTGCGCGCTGAGTCCGGAACTCAGTGTCGCCAGCCACAATCAGGCGTTTCAGTATTAACCAGGGATCACCAATGCCCCAATGTAAAGGGTGCGAAGGCACTGGAAAATGTTCGAAGTGCAAAGGTACAGGCAAGAGTGTCGTGTTCACCGGCTGCTCGAAATGTGGCGGCACAGGCAACTGCGCTGTTTGTCGCGGTAGGGGTCGCGTCTAAATTAAGATGGACGCGCATAACGACTCATTCAACCCGACCCTCGCCAGTGCCGCGTCATTGTACTCGCACTCATGAGTTGACGCCTTAGACTTTCTGTGTCCCCACACTGGACAATCTTCGCAACTTCTTGTTGAGGCGAAGGGAAGAAGTGTTCAGTTTCTTCGATCAGTCAGTCGGCCTCTCCGCCAAACTTTGTCAGCTTCTGGAAGATCGTGCTCCTGGTGACGGCGCTCTTATTCGCTTTGCCCTTTGGTGAATCGAATAGTTAGGCCGCTCCTCCTGGCATAGATCCCAACCTCTAAAGACATCGCGTTAACCCGAATCACCTACCCGGAAAAAACTCCTTGTGACCATGATTGGATTCAGCCAGAGACCGCGCCTTATAAGGTAGCGTCAACTTTGCTGTCGTGATTACGTGGAGTCGACGTGTTTGGTGAAACTTGCGCCACTTTGTCTTCCGGCTGCTGCATGCAACAAGGTCAATGCCTAACGATCACAAACTCAGAAAGGAGAATCGGATCATGAAAACAAGCACCTACAAATTCTATTTCTTTCCATCGCTGTTTCTGTTGCTGCTCCTGTGCGGCAGCGTGTCAGCCCAACGTACGGCAGTAGCTGAGGTTGCCTTCAGGACATCCAGTGGTCATTACCTCTGTGCTGAAGGCGGCGGTGGCCGGGAGATTGTTGCCAACCGAACTGCAATCGGCCCATGGGAGACTTTCATCACAGATGTCAGTAGCGGCTACTACGTTGATTTGTATAACGGGAAATTTGCCTTGCTTATCAGAGGGAGGTACGTAAGCGCGGACGGTGGAGGCGGCGGAGCAGTGCTAGCCAACAGACCTACAATCGGTCTGTGGGAGATGTTCCGGATGATTGGCCAAGGCGACGGCAAGGTAGCTTTGCAGGCGCCCAATGGGAAATACGTAAGCGCGCAAGGCGGCGGTGGCGGAGCCGTGCTCGCCAACAGCGACACTATTGGTCCATGGGAGACCTTCACGCTTGAGATCATGAGAAGCTACGTTAATTGCGGGCGGCAAGGTCCGGATCGCCCGGCGACTCTCTATCTCTTCGTTGCCACCGGCAACGTGAGCAGCGGCGGCACCAGCGCAACCGTCAGGATGAAAGTTAGTTTCGAGGATTGGGAGATTAGAGACATCACTGATGCTAAAGGGCATTGGGCGGGGCAGACCAGAACGCTGTATTCGAATTGGGACATACCCACCAAAGGCTTGTGCGGCAAACTGAAAAGTATGGAGCTGAAAACAGTTAGTGTTTACCTGGAGAACGACACGACCTTTTCGGATCAGTGGTATTTGGAAAGTATCTCAGCAGGGACCAGTAGAAACAGCATAAATTCTTCAATCAAGATTGGAAAATGGATAGAGCAGGGGAAGTGGTATACGTTCTCGACAAGTCCCAACTAGACAAAGCGCTGACATAATGGAGATACCTCACCATGTCTGGCTTGACTGACAACCGGAAGCCGTTTGGCACAAACGACAAGGCCACCTGCGATAGTGGCCTTTTCCTTTGATTCCCTGAATGGTTCTGGTCCCCACATTGGACAATCTTCGCAACTTCTTTAGGACGCCAACCTCTGAAGTACTCCAGGGGTTGCAATAGCTACAAGGAGGTTTCGTCCGACAGACAGTGATTACTTAGCCTACCAAGCGTCTCGAGCAGGCCTAACCCGAGGCTTCCCAGAACTGTGAACTCCCCAAAAACCTGTGTTTTTATGCTGCTGTCTTGCATAGTAGTGTGATATAACGCATTCGTTCCTTGCATTCCAATCCTCAACGCCGGAGGCTTCACTGTGGCTTTATTACTTCTGTTTTTTTTGCTCCTACCTTCGTCTGGGTTGGCTCAGTCCAGTTGCCCCTCGTTAACCCCGACGAACGGCGATCTTGGTTACCGAAATCGCGGCAACCGGTGCGAAGGTTTCTATCTGGCGAACGCATCGGAGAGCTTTCAAATCGTGTCATTGCTGCAAGGAGTGATCCCGCAAAACTGGCAAAGGAACACAGTGCTCAAAGTATCAGCTGGAGCTAGCATTTCAGAAGCAGTCAACGTCCGGGCTGTGCCCCTTTCTCAGCAACCATTCTACCGTATGGACGGAGTCCTTCAATCAGGTGCAAGCCTAGATTGGCCCGTTGGGGATGTTCTTTTTCCTTCTAACTTGAAACCGAACAATGTCGGTGTCTATGGGTGGATCGGATCGGAAAACGATAAAATCTTTATACCGATCCGCGTATACAAAAAAGGCGTTTCACCGGTTCCGACCCCCAACACTCTGGTCGTGCGAGCCGGTACTGATGTTGACGGGTTAATATGGCGCTGGGCACCAATGAGGGATGGACAATGCGGAGAATACAAAACGCCGCAAACCATGGGACAAAGAAATGCTAATGATCCGATTCGGATAACGCTTGATAGTGTTTCGTCCCCTTCTTTTTGTGTGGACATTCAAGCTAACAAGAAAGGTGAAATTAGGAGACTGAGATTAACCCTTAAACTGCGGAAATCATAGTTCCGACGCGCTTCTTCTCGGTGAATCACACAGTCCGACAAGTATTGCAAACGGCCTACGACAATGAGATCGCAGCGGCCGTCAAAGGATTGCAAACAGGTGCTCCTATTGAGGAAATCGAGGCATCCTTACGACGCATTCAGATCTATTCGAAACTCCTCGCCGAAGGAAAACCAAGTTATTGGCGAAACCGCTTGATCGCTGCGGGCACAGCAGTAATATGTTTAATCATCGGTGGATTATTGTGGTCGCTCAAACTCTCTGATCTTGGTGCACCTACTCCTATTCGGCTAGAACTTCAAAGCCATTCATTACAATTTGACATCGCTGAGCCTTTTTCGGTGACACCTGGGTTTGATTCGGGTGAAAAACCCGCCCGTCAGGACGAAGCGAGAATTCAAAATGCTTCCGATCTTTTTTTACCGAAAGGGCAAATCGAAAAACCAACGTGGGCGACTGTTCGGGGAGATCATGTTCAGTTAACGAAGCTTGATCTTGCAGGACAAAGCCATATCGAATTGACTGAAGATGGAGAATTTGCACAAGTACTTCTAACCGGCACTGGTAATAAGTGTGAGGTCAGTTTCTCTGGCGACGCTGTGCTAGAGGCAGGTTCCGACTCTAACGGTGAACAAATAAAGATCCCTTTCAATACTAAAGGAGTTATGGAGAGTATAGTGCTCAACGCTGAGGGACATGATGCTAAGCCAACGGAAATTCGTATACGGCCTGCTCGTTTCTGGCCTATTGAGAATGCCAAGGTCGCCCAGCTTTCTTTCTGGCAACTACGGGCGACTGGACCAGGCGAAGAGCACTTCGAGTCAGCGATTAAGAAAGGTACTGTGACTTTGTTAGATGTCGCTGTTTCTGAAAACCTCGAAGAAAAGGATAATTTGTCATTGGAAGGCTTGGACCTGCAGCGCTTTAAGATTTGGTCGGATGGTGGCAGCCTACACGTTCAGCTTGACGCCACGGTCAAGAGAATAAGTGCTGGTCCGCAAGGCTATGAAAAAAATCTATCGCCTTCGCTTTTGCAGTATATGCGCGAGCAAAAGCCGCTGACATTTTTCTGGAGTGCCGTTCTCTTCTTATGGGGGTTGTTGTGGGGAGCCAAAAAAACTCTATTCGACTGACAGACTCAGTGAAATTACTAAAACAATCTGCTCTGCGACTAGTAGCGACTGTTTTCGCGGGGCTTTTTATTTTCCCCACGGCACAATTGATCGTTAAGGCACAACAACAGGAAGAGACATCTCTTACTTTTAGAAACAATGTTGTCCATATTCTCTCCACCTTCTCATCCGGTACAGAAGAGGGTTTCGGTTTTATAGCAGGTGAGCAAAATGGACAATTACTTATAGCAACCGCGAAACACGTTGTGAGGCGACAAGATGACTCGGGGCAATGGACGGACGCAGACAACGTTAGAGTTGAGTTTTTTAATGATCGAGGCCAATGGTACAGCGCAAGTTTGAAGGGCGTATATCCAAGATCAGGCCAAGATTTATCTATACTGAGCGTGGCGAAGCCTTCGAGCTTTGTTTGGGAACGAAGGTGTCTTGGAGCTGAGAGTAATAACCTACGAAATACTAGAGTATGGTTTATAGGACGGACTGATACTCCCGATCCTTGGTACATTCCAACTCAAGCCGGAAGTTTTAACGATAATAGTTTCGACACTTCCTCGGCCGCGAACATCGACATCACTAGTGTCCGCCGCGGAACTTCTGGAGCACCGCTCATCAGTGAGACCGGTATTCTCGGCATGATTTTCCGAGACACCGATGGAAGTATTGCAACGGCTCTTTCAGTAGGATTCATCCGCCAGTTTTTTTCTGAGAATCGCTTAAATTGGTCCTTGGAGATCAATGAGCCAGTTGATCGTAGACTTAATAAAGTTGACGGGCCGGTAACTCAAGCACAGGATCGAACAATCGTTATCAGCGGCACTGTGGTGACTCCCGCAAAGGTTCTCAGCAAGGGATGGGTTGTTATCGAGCATGGGAAAATCTACAGCGTATCGACCTTCCTTCCCAACGAAAAGAATGCCATCTGGATCGATACCAACGACATAATCTTTCCTGGGTTTATCGATCTACACAACCATCCCATGTATGCCATGTTTGAACCATGGGATGCCAAACAACTTTTCAATAACCGATACGAGTGGCGCTCTATTGAGAAGTACAGGCAGGAAATTTCGATGCCCGCTCGTAACTTGCAGGACGATCCGCAGGGTTTTTGTGATATCGCCGAATTTGCAGAAGTGCAGGCGTTAACCGGCGGCACCACCACGTTCTCAGGTATGTTCGTGCCCAGGACAATGGAGACAACTTTCCCAGCTTGTCTTTCTCGACTCGCTGTAAGGAAGCTGGAGATTGACTCCGGCTTTTACTCAGAGCCCGGAAGCGAGAGGGTTATAAATGTTTTAGGTATAACTCCTCGAGATTTCAGTGATGCTCGCGCCGAGGAAGTGCTGCAAAAGGTAGCTGCGAACGGAATAGATCTGGTGCTAATCCATGTCGCTGAAGGCAACAGCCGAGACCTGGAGTCAACCCTCGAATTTGGTCTGCTTAAATCTCGGGCCTTTCTTGATTCCCATACGGCTGTCATCAACGGGGTCGCATTGGATCAAAATGATTTTGCGAAAATGAAATCAGCGGGTATGGCTCTAGTCTGGTCTCCTCGAAGCAACATCGCCCTCTATGGAAGTACAACGGATGTGGTTACTGCTTTCAAGGAAGGTGTTTCGATCGCTCTGGCGCCGGATTGGGCGCCTTCGGGAAGCAAAAACATGTTAGCTGAAATTCAGTATGCAGCCCAACTTAATAAGGACAGTCTCGACGGATACTTCTCAAATCATCAGTTGTTCGAAATGGCGACCTCCATTCCAGCGAGAATTGCACGTATCAACGACAAGGTCGGAAGTATTAAGCCAGGGTTGTATGCCGACCTCTTCTTACTGCATGGGGATGCAACCCAGCCCTTCGATAGCCTGGTCCAATCAAAGGCTCAAGATGTTTCGCTTGTCTTAGTAAACGGTGTTCCTATCTATGGTGATGCACCGTTGATGAGTAAGTTTAATGTGAAAACAGAGCCGGTTCCGTTTTGCGGAAAGACGAAGAATCTAAATCTGGAGATACTGCCTAATGGAAAGCTATTAGACGTGCAGCAGCGCCTCGGGCAAAAAATGAAGATCTATAATCTGAAACTTGCAAAGGTTGATCCGTGTGCCCAGTAAACGATGCATAACTAATTGGTTCGAGGAGGGTGTACAAGGTGAGCGCCTGATCACTCACGAAGCAGTCTCGAGATCATTCGTGCTCTCTGTTTGTTTACGCGGTCACATAGGGATTCAGCAACCGATGAACAAAAGGACGCAGTACTCGACGATTTACTCTCGCAATTTAGCAATGAATTGACGCCTGAAAGACAAGCACAAATGCGTATGGAACTGAATGCGGGCAAACCATCAACCAAAAGGTGTGCATGGATCGCGTGCAGTTTACGTATATGCTGTAACCAATGACGCTCGCCGCTGATGCGCGCGGTGGAACGCTGACGCGACCCGTCAAATCTTCACGCCCAATTTCCGCACTAATTCTTCCTGCTTAGGCGTAATGGTGCCCTCGATCTTATACTGGGCAGAGCCGAATCCTTCCGCAGCTAGGACTCGAATCTACAACCTTTCGCTAACAGCGCCGTCGCTCTTGAGTAACGATTCGCGAGGATGTGAGTGGCGGGTGCCAACATTGCCGATTGATGTATGCCGGGTGAGGTGTAGAAACAAAAACTCACCCGGCGATTGCATCTTTGAACCACTAATTAGTGAAACGGCTTAAAGACGTTCGAGAATGCCCAGTTGCTTTGACTAATGCCGCTGCAAGTGGGCGACGCGAAGCCCTGGCCCGCGCAACCGCCGTTGTCGCGTGCCACAGACCACATCGCGATGCGAGTGATGTAGCTGTTTGCATTCGCAAAGTTCAACAGCGATTGCGCATCAGTCAATTGAAAGATCTCAGTGTTGACGTCGTTGATTCCGATCATGGGAGTCACTCCGATACTCGCACTTAAACCCGCCGCCACTACCTGATTATGAGTGTTGCTCGCGGCTTGTTGAGCGCTGAGTCCCATTTGACCTCCATTATCATTGGCCGAACCGTAGTCCATGGCCATCACATTAACTACGTCGAGGCTGAGTCCATCAGCTTTCACGCTGTTCAGGATATTCACACCGCTCGCCACCAGTCCTGTGGGCAGAACCGGAAGTGTGTAGGAAATTACGAGACCTGGATTTGCGCTTTTCAGGTTCTTTAACGCCTGGTTGCGACGAGTGATCGAAGCCTGGTCCGTAGTTGCCCCACCTTCGATATCGAAATCAAGTCTCACCGGTGTGCTCGAGTTGACACTGTATTTATTGAGCACCGATTGATAAGCAGCCTGAAGACTCGACACCGTGGTGCATCCCTGTGCGAGTTCAGTTCCCGAAGCGCCGCCGAAGGAGATGATCACATCGCCGCCGGCAGCACGTACTCCCTGGATCAGCGAAAGTATGGTTGTGCCGTTGGGCAGCGTGTCGTTCGCGACAGTGGCTCCGACACCGCCCCAGGTGGGCGTGCAGCCGCCGTTACCGACTATGAATCCCATGGTAAAGACCGTGATTCCGGATTGCTGTTTAATGGTTGTGAGTTGCCAATCAACAGTGAGACCCATGTCGATATAAGGCGCGAACACTTTCGCGGATGGTGGCGGCGGAGGCGGTCCGTTCAGCGTCGTAACATTTATCGCGGCGCTCTGCGCGGAACTCCCCGCAGCGTCTGTCGCTGCAACTCTGAATGTATAAGTGGTCAACGGCGACAAGCCGGTTATGGTTATGTTGGGGCTGTTCGTAGTGCCTGCGGCGACACCGTTCTTGAAAACTGTGTAGCCGGTTAAAACGCAGTTGACGGCAACCGTCGAAGCGGTCCAACTCAGATTCGTGCTGTTACTTGTGGTTCCCGAGGCTTGTAGTCCTGTAGGCACGCTCGGAACTGTAGTGCAGGCACTGCAAGTTCCGATACTGGTCCACGGCGCGCCACTTCCTGGCCCACCGTTGTTAGTGGCAGGGTTCTGGCCCTGCGTCCAGAAATTGGCTTGATAGTTCACGCCATTAACACTTGCCGTCATCCCCGCGGTGTAGACACTGGTAGAGTTCCAGGCTGTTGCGCATTGGCCGCCGCCTCCGCCACCACCTGATCCACTACACGCGCCGTTGCTGGTCCATGGTTGACCACTTCCTGGTCCACCATTGTTAGTGGCCGGGCTTTGACCCTGGGTCCAGAAATTTGCCGTGTAGTTGATTCCGTTAAGACTCGCCGTCATGCCGGCCGTATAAACGGTGGTGGAGCTCCACGTCGGAGCGCAAGTTTGTGCAGCGCCCACGCGCGCCATGCACAGCATCAAAAACACGAGTCCGAGACCATATTGGATTTTGCGAGCTGAATTCATAGTCACTCCTTGGTGATTAGGAGGTGATTGGGGCGCGGGAAGTGTGGATTGTTAATGTTGGGGGATCGAAAATTAGACTGGACGACTAACTTCTATTCCTAATAACAGCGGTTGTCAATAGACAGTTTTAGGGGTTATCCTAAAACTACCCCAACCCTTCAATCTGCGCCCCCTCGGAACGGACCATTCACACCATCAAGGAGGGAACCACATGGAAAGTAAAGCCAAGGCTCTCGGACATCCGATCCACCAAATGCTGATCCCGTTTCCTTTTGGACTGTTAGCTACAGCGGTCATCTTCGACATTATCTATTTGATTTGGGGCAACCCCACAATGGTAACTGTCTCGTATTGGATGATTATCGCTGGCATCATTGGGGGACTTGTCGCCGCGCCATTTGGTCTGATTGATTGGCTCGCGATCCCACAAGGCACACGGGCCAAATCCGTCGGCTTAGCTCATGGCCTCGGCAATGTGGTGGTCCTGCTGTTATTTGCTGCCAGTTGGTATTTTCGCTACGGGAATGCCGACGCTAGTGTCCGATATCTTCCGACAACCAATGCGTTAGCTCTGTCATTCGTCGGTTTTGCACTCGCGGGTGTAACAGGATGGCTGGGCGGCGAACTGGTCGATCGCCTCAGTGTCGGCGTGGATGACGGTGCGAGTCTTAATGCGATCAGTTCACTGTCCGGTCCGGCAACGCGGAAGACTGAAGTACACGCGACAGATTGATTGGGGAATTAAGACGCCATGCAAAGTGAACGGCCGCTGGAACACTTCCAGCGGCCGTTAGAGTTATGAACCTGAGTGTATCTGCTGAGTTAGAAACCAAGCTCGACGTAGACCCAGTTGTGATCGCTCAGTCGAACACCCTGATCTTCCGGAATGTCCCACAGTTGAGTAACAGAAGGACACTGCTTATAAGCCCCTCCGGTCGTTAATGCCTGCGAACAAGTAGCACGACCATCAGGAACCGAGATTTTGACCAGTGTTAATGAGCCACTATTCGCCTTGTACAGGACGAAGTCGATGCGCCGGGTATCGGATGTGCGAGTGTTTGTACCGAGAGGCATATCGGCAACCGAATCTGAATCCCTGTCTCCCCAATTTGCTTCTGCTACGGAATTCGTCAATCCGGTTTGCCACAGATCACTAAACCCTGCGTTAGTGAACAGATCAAATTGATAACCCGAGGGCTGTTTCGGAGTGTCGGTGGTGGTGTTCAAGTCTCCCAGGATAATCACCGGTAGACCACCCGTTAGCGTACTGCCGATCCAATCCAACAAGTCATTAATCTGCGTCACTCGTTGCACTGATTCCAAAGTGCTGCTGTTATCTCGGCACTTAGAAGGACACAAGTGAACACTCACAACATAAAACTGTTTCGAGTTGAAAGTGAACTTCGCCGCTATAGCAGTTCGACGAATGTCGCTATTGTTGTCCCACCCGTAAATGGATGAACCACTTGTCGGATTCGTACCATTGGCCAGGTCATGCTCGTATGTTTGGTTCACAGTTAGAGTAGACTTCGCCCAAATCGCATTACCGTCGCCTCCGTTAAGATGCATCTTTGATTTGACCAGGGAGAACCCACCGGAAGTAAAGGCAGTATTCCAGTTTGACAAATCTCCTACAGAGACCTCTTGAGCACTAACCAGGTCACTCGTCGCTGTAATCTGGTTTGCCTGTGAGTCATAGTGAAAAGATCCATCCGTAGACTGACCGTGTTGTAAGTTGGCAGTCACCATCTTTAAGGAAAGACCTGGTTCCGGTGTTGGAGTTGGCGTGGGTGTTGGTGTCGGCGTGGGTGTTGGCTCCTCGGGGGTAGCCACCACAAAGTTGTCGAAGATCACTGTACCTGGCGCACTTGATTCCAGCCGCCACGTGCCGGCTTTGACCTCAAACGTGATCGCCGACAGGGTGACTGAAGAGTTCCATGTCTCGGTGTATCGGTTCACCCAACTGCCCGGCACTCCACTACTGCCCGTCGCTGTATCCAGTGTCACATTACCCGTAGAGGAGTCATGACGGATGCGCAGGAACCTGTGATTGGTTGAATCATAAGTTATCGTAAAAAGTGTAGTCTTGGTGCCCCCAATCTTCTTCAGGCCAATGAGATTGCCGGCCGACACGTAAATCCGATAGTAGTTGTCGACGTCATTGCCGATGGTGAACATTGCATCGGCGGCAGTGCTGGAATTAGCAGCCTGGACCAACTCTACATAGCTGTAAGCGCCACTGAAATTATAGGTACTGTTCGTGCGGATACCGCGATAGCTGGAGCCGTCTATATTTTGCACCAATGGGCCAATTTCGAGACGGTTGTTGGTTTCCGACATCGACAAACTCGTGTTGGTGAAGCCACTGAACAGGTTGGTGCCCCACTTGGTTGTGTCGAGAGAATTATCATTGAAGTCATCTGACACAATTGACGCTGCCTGGGCAGGTGGAAATGTAAGCAGAGAGCAGATCAATCCAACCAGGACAAGTGAAAAAACCATTCCGATGAGAATTCGGGTCATGATTGTGTGTGAAGAGAAAACTCGGCCGCGCGGTCCGGACATAGAAACCTCCTATAGCGAAAGACTAATTGTTTAAGCCGGGGCTTACTACGAGTTAAAACGGAAGATAAGTTTTTTTGGGGGGTCTTCGATTCTGAATCTACTACTACGATTTTCGACTGTCAACAAATCGAAAATCCGGTAGTGACCTATTTTCTTCTCTGCGTATCTCTGCGTATCTCTGCGCTCTCTGCGTTTATTTGTTTACATATGAATTCAACGCAGAGTTCGCAGAGGTACGCAGAGAATGCAGAGAACAGTTCAAATTAGGGCACCACTGAAAATCCTACCACTGGGCTGGAATTAGCCAACGCCTTCGGCGTTAATTCAAACTCATGACAGATCCATTTGTTAGGTGGCTCGCGAGAAGTCGTAAAACACGCGGAAGAGATTGCCGTCCAGGTCGGAGGCGGTGAACTCGTGTAGCTTCCACGGCTTTGATTCCGGAGGCGAGATGATTCTTGCGCCGTTGGCATTCCAGATCGCGTACAGCTCATCGACCTGTTCCTTATTATCGAGGTTGAGCCAGATCACGACTGGAGATGCGTTGCCATACTGTGCGCGGAAGTCAGGGGTTGTGAGGAACATCCTGCACTGCCCGTTTGAGATTCCGGCGATGCCGCCGTCCGCGCCGCCCCAGTCAACGTTGAAGCCGAGTTGGCGTTGATAGTAATCCAGCGCCGCGTCCATATCGGTCACGGGTATCTCGGGTACTGCCGAAGGAAATTCACGCTTCATTGGAGTTCACCCCTCAACGCCTGGACCAACAGGTCAACTGCATCTTTTGTTTGAACTGCCAGGCGTAAGTATTGTTCAGAAGAACCGATCTTGTTGCTGCATTCTCTCACCATCAACCCATACTGTTCCAACAACCGATCTCTAAGCTTTCGTCCCGGCACGTTCGCCGGCAACTCAACGTAGAGAAAATTCGCGTTTGAAGAGAACACTCCCAACCGAGGAACTCGTTTGAGTTGATCCATCATATACGTTCTGTCTTGCGCAGCAAGCGCAAGGCTCTGGCGGAATTCGTCCTTAAACTCTGACAATGTTTTGAGAATGTATGCGGCCAACCCATTGACGTTCCAGAACGGCAGTTGCGATCTGAGCAGATCGGCAGCTTGCGAATTCGTCGCAGCGTAACCGAGTCGAACTCCATGCCAACCTAACGACTTACCAAGACTCTTAACCACCACCAGATTCTTAGCCCTCGGTATCAACGTCACCGCGCTTTCAAGACCCGAGAAATCAAGGAACGACTCATCAATCACAATCATCTCCACTTGCGGCAAACTAAGTACGAGTTCTTCAATCTCTCCGGCCTCGAACCACGCCCCGGTTGGATTGTTTGGATTTGAAATCACGAGCATTCTTACATCAAGCTCGGTGACGCGCAAAACTAATTCCGCAATCTCGAGACGAAAATTTCTCCGCACGTCGTGTTTGATGGTATGGAGTGGAATGCCCAGTTCGTTCGGTAAATCCGTCCAGCGGCTAAACGTAGGGATCGGTGTGAGTATTGGACCACGAGTCATGTGACAAAGACGAGTAATGACTTCGGTTGACCCGTTGGCCGGCACAATGCACTCAGGTGGAACTCCGGCAATTTCCGCAATGTGTTTCGCATGCACCTCGGCATAGTCGGGATAGTATCTGAGAATTTCAGGTAAACGCTCGCTGATGCCCTGGACCATCCGCGGAGGAGGGAAGTGCAAATTAACCGGTATGCAAAAGTCGAGGAGTGGGCCTTTGTAAACCGCGCTTTCTTTGACCGAGAAAAAGGACGGGTTATGCGAACGCACGTTGAATAGTTCCGCGACTGTATTGTTGTTCATCTACACTCTCCTGTAATTCGACGTGATAACTAGAGAATTTCTTCCATTGTTTTTCGCAAACGCAGGAGGAGAGTGGTGATGTTGGTAATGAACGCATGAGAGAGCGCCGACTTGCACGCGAAATGGAAGTCGCAGAAACTAAGGAAGAATGCAAACAGTTCCGACGGAAGAAGTGCAGATCGATGCGCCCTCTGTGGTTACTTCCAGCGGCGCCAAAGCAAGCTCACTGCAACGGCTGTGTGCAGCTCTGTTCAGCCCGGTCGATATCTCATTCCTGGTTTTCTTCCGCATTGTCCTGGGCGGCATCATGCTATGGGAAGTTTATCGCTACTTCACTCATGGCTGGATCGCGCGTTACTTCGTTGAACCTGCTGTTACTTTTCCTTACTACGGGTTTAGTTGGGTGAAGCCCTGGCCGGGGCGCGGGATGTACATTCACTTTTTCGTGCTCGGTTTGGCAGCTGCGTGTGTGATGGTGGGATTCCTCTATCGCATTGCCGCGCCAATCTTGTTTCTTGCTTTCACATACACTTTTCTGCTGGACCAGACACGTTATCTGAATCACTTCTATCTGGTCTGTCTGGTCAGTTTTCTGATGTGTTTTCTTCCGGCAGAGCGTGCATTTTCCGTTGATGCGTTGCTGCGCCGGAAGATTCGCTCGGACGTGGTTCCGGCGTGGACGTTGTGGCTGCTACGCGCACAAATCGGCATACCATACTTTTACGGCGGACTGGCCAAACTCAACAACGATTGGATATTTGGCGGCGAGCCGATGCGCTCATGGTTACGTCCGTTTACTCGAATACCGCCGCTGGGCCATATCTTCGCGGCCGATTGGGTGGTTTACAGTTTCGTGATCGGCGGGTTGCTGCTGGACCTGCTGGTGGTGCCGCTGCTCCTTTGGCGACGTACGCGGCTCTTCGCTTTCGTAGCGGCGGTTTTATTCAATCTCATCAACGCCGTGATATTTGATATCGGCATCTTTCCGTGGCTAATGCTGGGCGCCCTCTTGATCTTTTTTCCGCCTGACTTGCCGCGACGCTTCGCTCGAGCGTTTATGTCGCCCGGGCAGGAGTTCGAAGAATCGGAGCCGCTACAAGCCTCCGTAACACCCGTTGTGGAAAGAAGGCCTTTAGTCGCCTCGCAAAAAGTAGTCGTTGGTTTGCTGGCAGTTTACCTTGCTTTCCAGTTATTTCTCCCGCTTCGCCATTACCTCTATCCGGGCAACGTAAGTTGGACCGAAGAAGGGCACAATTTTTCGTGGCATATGAAGTTGCGAACAAAGGGTGGCGAGGCAGTCTTTACCATTACACATCCTCGAAGTGGACAAATCTGGACCATCAAACCGGAACAATACCTGGCATCTCATCAAGTGGTGAAGATGACTACGAAGCCGGACCTGATCCTGCACTTCGCGCATCATCTCGCCGAAGAGAAGAGGCGTGAAGGTTACGATGACGTTGAAGTGCGGGCTCGCGTACTGGTTTCACTTAACGGCCGCGAACCACAGTTGCTAATCGATCCCAGCGTCGACCTGGCTAAAGAACAGGCAAGTTTGTTACCAACGTCCTGGATAGTCCCGCTGACGACGCCGCTCCGGTCGCGAGAGATTACTTCTCACTCTCATCAATCCGCTCCAGCATTTCCAGAGCCTGAATGAACAGCGGGTGTTCAAGCAGATCAGATGCCGCGGCCCTCATCAAGATCTCGCGGATGCCGTTCAAATCGATAGTTTCCACAGCGCGTCGTAACGTAAAGGCGAGATTCAGGAAGATCAAACTCTCCTGTACCGCTCGAGACGATCGGTTCCAGTTGATCTTCCATGCAGTCCCTTTTCCAGGCGGCGCTTCGAGATTACCGGCGACTTCGTGCTCGATTTTGGGAGGCACAGACTCACAAGCAATCATAGTTGCGCAGCAGAGTCCGGCAGCGAACGTGGTGTGGTAGAGAGTGCCCAAAACACGGCGGACTTTCTTAGTGCGCGTCTCGTTTTCCGGCGCCGGCGGGACTCCTGGACCAGGGACAAACCCGTACTCATCCCAGGCTCGCTCCATAACACTCCATGCGAAAGACAGCGTTGGCGTCCAGCCTAATCTTAGGATTGGTGTGGCCATCAGCACCTCAGCCAGAAGATCAAAATCGTCTTCATCGAGCGCCTTAACAGCAAGCGCTTCTGCAATCCCAAGGAGATTTTTCCGGTCAACATAGGGCGGGAGAGGAACGCGTCCAAAATCCGTTGCGTAAGGCAGTGCATGAGTAAATGCGTAAGCATCGTTGGTAGTGGCCTGAAGGAGATCGACACCGACACCGAGTGGTGAGAGTGATATTGCCGAGTGGTCCAATTCCGCATCACCGAAGGCAATTTGACGTGTCCACGCCGCGTCCAAAATGCGATAGGGAACTCTTTCATTCGCGGCACTGACCGATGATGAAAGCGCCAGCCGCGCTACACGATCAAGTTTTTCATCGGGTAGACCCAACCCCGCGAGACAAAAATGTGCAAGCGTGTGCATCGGCGTGCGCGAGGGCCGGAGAAAAAGAAATCGATATACATGGGGCGCACGGACGAGAGGAGCTAGATCGCGCGCGAGTGAGCGAATCTCCTCGCTATCTTCGCCGTCTGGCAAAGCGCGCTGCGCCATGCGCAACAGCATTGCCATTTCGCCGCCGGCCTTGCCAACAAGTTCGCGGTATTTATCAGGCTCTTCTTGCTCAAAGCGAACCGCGAGAACCTCATCCAAAACTAAACGCGCAATGCTCAGCACGGAGCGGAGGTAGTTACGCACAGGTTCAAGGCGCCGTGAATCGGCGCCCTGTTCCTGCAAAACACAGTCGATTGATGTCTGCACAGTCAGACTATCCCCTTTGCTTGACGTCAAACCCTAGTTGGCGGAGCTCATTCACGACTGTCGCCAGCTCAAAGTCCTGACGTGTACCGATCCGAATTACGAACGGGTAGCAGATCCAATCCTCCGGGTTTAAGTCGGACGCAGCACTACCGCCGCTGCTCCCGGCCGAAACAATGTCCTTAATTTCCGCCGACTTTGAAAGCAGAACGTCGAGTTTGATGGCACCGATATCGTCGAGACGTCGTAAGAGCTGTACCGCACTGGCGCCACGACTGGCTTTGTAATCATGTGAATCCATGAAGTTTCTCCTTGTTAAGTTGTTTACTTGCCTGGATCGCCTATGTGTGGGCGAATGTAATTTATGGAAGCTGCCCACCTCTGGTTGGTCCAATGGCGAACATGGCTGCATTCCTGAATGCCCTTCCTACTGCTATGACAAAAGTTGAATGAAACGTTAGGGAAGGTGATGCCGTTTTCCTGGAACATGAGACGCGCTTCCGGCGTATTTATCGATTGACGATAACAAGCTTGACCATATTCGATAAATAACTTATTGATATTCGATATGGCATCGAGAGGAGAGTGAATCATGTCAAAACCAATCTCGTCATCCGCCGCGCTGCCGATCACGTATGTGTTTCTGCGAATTCTCATCGTCGTGAACTGGCTGGGCGGCGTCGCGATCCTCGCTCTACTGGTTGTCATGCCGAACGAGCAATGGATCATGTCCGCTTTCAAGCTCACTCCTTCGCCTGAAGCAGCGCGGCTGGTCATGGGTTTGCGCGCGGTCGCCGTGCTCGGCCTCGTCTCGATTCCAATCAACTATGTTGTTTTGAAGCGGCTGCTCGCGATCGTTCAGACAGTTCGTGAAGGCGACCCATTCGTCGCCGCGAACGCGTCACGTTTGCAAGCGATTGCCAGGGCGCTACTCGCATTGCAGATTCTCAGCATTATCATCGGCGCGATCGGCAAAGCCGTTTCCACTCCGGCGACCCCGCTCCATCTCGACGCCGGCTTTTCGATCAACGGCTGGCTCGCCGTGTTGCTCACGTTCCTGCTGGCTCGCGTGTTCGCGCAAGGTACGCATATGCGTGAAGACCTTGAAGGGACGGTGTGACATGGCGATTGCCGTCAAGCTCGACGACATACTCCACGATCGGCGGATGACGCTGACCGAGCTCGCGGATCAGATCGGAATGGCGCTGGCCAACCTCTCGATCCTCAAGACCGGCAAGGCGCGCGCGATTCGCTTCTCGACGCTCGATGCGATCTGCAAAGCGCTCTCGTGCCAGCCTGGCGACATTCTCCAGTTTGAGCCTGAGCAGGCAGAACGCGCGCGACCGGCAGCGACGAGGCGGAGTGCAAGCCGATAATTAGGCAAGGAGACATCAAAATGAACCGCAACGTTTTGTTAACCATCACTTCTTTGCTCTCCATTGTTCTGTTGACGTTTCACCTGAGCGAGGACATCGTCCGCGGGTTCGAACGGGGAGGCCCCAGGAACATCATTGGCGTGCTGTTAATGGTCGTCTGGTTGTTCGGAACACTGGTGCTCGCCGGACATCGATCGGGGTACATCATAATTCTTGTTTTTTCGATCCTGGGCGCCGGTGTGCCTGTCATTCACATGACAGGCGCGGGTCTTGTCGGAGGCAGGATTGCTAACTCCAGCCGAATGCTATTCTGGGTCTGGTCACTTCTCACGGTCCAGGTAACCGCAATCTTCTCCATCATCCTATCGGCGCTTTTGCTCTGGAGTCTGCCCTGGAAAAGAGCAAAGGTGGAAGAGCGTTAATCGCTCTCCTCGGCTTTGCACAAAAAGTGCTTTATGCGAGGAAGATTTCTCGCGCAAAGGCGCAAAGCGCTGCCGCGTTGCGCCGGTTTTTCTTTGCGTCTTTGCGCCTTTGCGCGAGAAAAAATTGTCGTTGCAGGTCGTGCGACGTGACTTTGATTACTTTTTGTGCAAAGCCGCTCTCCGCGTTACCAATACTAACCTCCTCCAAGTCTGGATTTGTGACATTGAAGTTACGAATTCGAAAACAAGTTGGCTGAGTGATGCCGTAGATTGCCCGAACGAATAAGGAGCCAACTAGAAAATGAACGCGATAACACAGATCATCACTCAACAATTGGGAGGCACCGCAGCGCGCACGATCGCTCAACGGTTCGGTATAAGTGAAACGGTAGCTAACAGTGCTGTCCAAATCGGAGTGCCTCTAATTCTCACGGCCCTCGCGCGCAATGCTTCGCAGCCGCAAGAGGCCGAAAGTCTACATCAAGCGGTTGCCACCGATCATGACGGCAGCATCTTCAATAACCTGATGGGCTATTTGCAGAATCCGCAAAACGCCAATGGTGCAGGGATTCTCGGACACGTTTTCGGAAACCAGCGACCAACAATCGAAAATAATCTTGCGCAGGCGACAGGTATGGACCAAAGTTCTGCAGGCGGCTTGCTCGAGACCCTGGCGCCGCTTGTGATGGGCTCGCTGGGCCAGGCACAACAGGAAAACGGACTCGATGCTTCTGGTCTGTCAGATCTGCTCAACAATCAGCAGCAAGAGGCGCAAGCCAACGCGCCCGGCGCCATGAGCATGTTGAGCTCGATGTTGGATCAGAACAAGGACGGCAGCTCGATGGACGACCTTCAGCGCATGGCGGCCAGTTTTTTCAAGTAAGGTGAGCGTGCGCGAAGTTGAAGTGCAGTCATGGCTCTGCTTTGCCGGCGTTCTGGGGGAAGCGATTCGATTGCCACAAGCGCGGCGCCGAAAGCTTTGCGCGCCTCTTCGTGTCTTCCGGCGGCTTTTAGAATCTCGCCACGCCGGACCAGCCATGTTTCTTTGCGTTCCGATTGGGCTGTTATCACGTCCAATCGAGTTAATGCGGCGTCGTAATTACTCTGGCGCAACTCGAGATCAATTGCTGCTAGTTCCAACGTGACCACTGACCCAAGTTGCTTGATGCCTTCGTCGAGTCCTTGCAACGCTTCCTGAATGTAACGTTCGTCTCCACCGAGAACTTGCGCGCGTTCCAGATAAAGTTCGGGCGCCGGCGCTAAGCGGAGGGATTCCGTGAAATCATTCACGGCGTCGAGGCGAGCTCCAATCCTGGCAAGAACACGCCCACGAGTTACCAGTCCCTCGACATGGTGGGGCTGTTGCTGTAGAAACCGGTCCAACACAACCTCTGCCTGCCGGAATTGCCGCGATTCAAGCAACATTTTTCCACGCCCCAGGTCAACGATAGTGAGGCCTGGTTGCAGCCGTGAGGCGCGATCGTAGTCAGCAGCCGCGCGAACCCACTCGCGGTGCAAGCGATACAGCTCACCGCGTTGTAGGTAAAGCGCTGCATTTTTTGGATCGCGTTTAATCCTCGCCGTTATCGCCTCTATCTGCTCGTGCAAACCCTCGTGAGCGCGCGCGAAGGAAGGAATCAACGCAAGACAGATCGCAACGCCCAGTAACAAGATCAACTTTCTGTGGAATTGCTGTGTAACCATTACTTGAATGTTCTCGCGCTCGCAGCGTTGGAGTAAGCCGAATTACCACCTGCGTTGAAAGCCCGCACACGATAGCGGTACGTTGTGTTTTTGGTTAGGCCAGTATCAGCAAACGTGGTGGCGTTGGCTCCTGCCTGACTGATCTCCACGTAGTTTGTGCAGCTTGCAGTCTTACAACGCTCAATCTTGAATCCCGTCTCGTTGCCTGAGTTATCCACCCACGAGAGATTGATTTGTGTGCGAGAAACCGCGGTTGCAACGAGATTACCCGGAGCCGCAGGGACAACAGGCACGACAGCTCCTTTAACAATTCGGAAGTAATCAGCAATGGCGCCGTTCTCACGAAGAAACTTCGCGTCGAGAGTGTCGCCGTTCACATCGAGCACCATCGATCCCAGGTTGTTGAGCGAGATGAACATTGCCGGATGATTCAGTAAGCCGCCTGATATTTGTCCTGAACTACCCGCAACTGCGTACACAGCTCCTTCGTGTGGGCCAGGACCGAGTGTCGCCTTGTTGTAAGCGCCGGTACCATCGATTCGCCCGCTACCGCCATCCTTTTTCATGGCTGCAGTGAAAGTAGACGACACTCCATAGTGCCCGTCGATCAAAAAGGAACGTTCATACGAGTGGCTGTGACCGGCAAGAACCAGATCAACTCCGGCATCTTCGAGGATCGGCAGGATGTTTTGTCGCATCTCCGCCAGGATCGGATCAGTGTCTGAATCATGCGAGCCTTTGCTATAAGGTGGATGGTGCCAGAAGGCGATGGTCCACTGCCGCGTGGTCGAAGCCAAATCGGCTCTGAGCCAGGTGGCCATTGGACCATTCGCCGATCGATCTGAGGTCATTGAGTCGAGGCAGATGAAATGTATGTTGGCGTAATCAAACGAATAATACTTCTCAGTTCCTGATGCGATCCCACCAGCCTGCGCTGCTGCCGGCAAAGTGAACATCGCAAAGTATGGAAGACTTGCAGGTGGATTTGACGACTGAGCGGTATCGTGATTACCCAATGCCGGCCAAAGCACGGACTGACGTAACACGGTCGGGTACATGTCGAAAACTGCCGCCTGATACTCGCTGTCGGTGCCGGTCTCGTAAGCATTGTCGCCGAGCATTAACCACAGGTTCGTGTAGGTGGCGCCGGTGAAGTTAAGGTAAGCGTTACGCACGGCTTGCGCGTTGGCGTTTGCAGTGCCGGAATCTCCGAGCACCCAGATGCGTGTCGGCGTAGTCGTGCCGGCCACCGGCGCAGTGACAAAGAAATAGTTGGAGTCGTTACCGGCGAGTGCCTGGGTTGTGGATCCGACCGAGTAGAAATACTTCGTCGCCGGAGACAAATTCGAAACGATTATTTCATGTTCCGTAGTTTGCGACGTATCGTCGGTGTTGGAAGTCAAACTGCCTTGCGTGGTCCCGATACTTACACGACTGTTCGTGGCAATGTTAGTGCGCCAGCGGACGATAGTGCTATTCGGAGTTCCGATTTGCAGATATGGACCACGAGTTACGGATGCAGATCCATCAGAACCGATTAATTGCAGATCAAAACTGATATCCGTGCTCGTGCCGCCGGACTGGTGCAACTCAATCGCAAGAACGTTTGTTCCATTTATGAGCAACGAAGGGCTGATCGTTGTCTGCACGAAGGTCGTTTCATCGGCGCCGCCGATTGCAACCGAAGCGGCTGTCAGGAAACCGACGCTTCCAGCAGGCATATTAGTGCGCCAGACCTCAACGCCGTTGAGGTAGACAACGGCGCCATCGTCACGTAAGAGCCGCAGAGTGACACCATTGAAAAGGGAAGCGTTCGTGACATTGAAGGCACGACGAAAGTAAGTGGTGATGAATTTGTTATTCGCGTCGGGACCGAAGCCGAGAGTGGTTGCCTCATCGCCATCGCCGTAACCCAACTGTGCCGGACCGGATGGCCATGTCAAATCATTAAATGAGGTAGCTCGCCAGGCTGTACCCTGATCAGTGCCGTTGTCGAGATACTTCCAGGTCGCGCCTGTTGGGACAAGAATAGTGTCCGCGGCGCGAGCGGCTGGGACGGCGTAACCGAATAAGCCAGACAGTGTGAGAGCTAATAAGAATGCCTTGATGTAAGCGTGTGTTTTGATGGTTTGCATGGTTGCACAGCTAAGTTTTCCAGAACAGGTTCTGGCGTTAGAACAGATATGGCAGTTGGAAGTTTTAGCAGTTGGAGACGATGAGACTCCAAATCGGGCTGCCTGTGACGCGTGCGAGGATAGCTAACGGTAGATGTTAAGTCTAGCTGCGCAGGAACACGGGATAGCGCGGCGATTTTGGAGCCCGTGATGGATTGATCGATAGTTAACACAGAGACTTACACTATTCCCTCTCGCCCAAGCGTGATATAAACCGCCGTACTGTGCGATCAGCGTGATGCTTTCGCCCTCAAACAAGGCTCCTTCATTGCCTGGTTGAATAGAGCATAACGCGATCGTTAACTCCTCGCCCTCCCATCTCCCAGTCCAGAACCAGAAACGTATGCAGTTCGGATCGATCTGCTTACTTCGTTTCCAACCGTTGTCGCCAGCCGGCATAGACCTCGAGGTGTGTGAGTGCTGGCGCACCAACCACAGAGGAAGGACAAATAGAATGAAAAAATCGAGGTTCGGATTTGTAACTAAATCACTGCTTGCATTTACCACCGGGCTGATCGTCCTGACGATCTCCATGACAACCGCAACGATGACGCCGCTTAGCGAGGGGTTCGAAGCTGGCGGCAAGACTTCCTATGCGGCAGCTAATGTAGCGCTGGGCACCGGATCGTGGTTCATGGACGATGCGCTGACCGGCAATCTCTCTACTGACAGAAAGACAGGCGCTTTTTCCGCGCGTATTCGCAACGCCGGTCTGATACACATGAACTTCAACAAGACCGGCGCGGGAACTGTTTCTATTCAACATGCAGTGTTCGGCACCGATGGTCCAAGTACGTGGCAGTTATGGTCGTCAACAAATAATGGGAGCACCTGGACTCAAGTTGGTCCAACCGTGACTACGAGTTCGACGACACTTCAGACAGCAAGCTTTACCGTCAACAACTCCAACGCCATTCGCTTTGAGATCAGAAAAGTCTCCGGCGGCGTCAATCGCATCAATGTTGACAATGTCCAGATTGGTGATTTCGCTTCTCCAACGCCGACTCCTACACCAACAACAAGCGAACATCTGACGATGGGGAACCCGAGCAACGCGGTTACCGATGTGACCCAGCCGAGCAATTACCTTATGGAGAAGCCGCAGTACTCGATGTCTTACAGTCGTGATAACGGTGGGCCAAACTGGGTGAGCTGGCACCTCGATGCCTCGTGGCTGGGAAGCACACCTCGCCAGGATGATTTTCGCGCCGATACAACTCTGCCAACCGGTTGGTATCAGGTTCAAGCGACGGATTATTCCGGCTCGGGCTTTGATCGAGGCCACATGTGCCCTTCAGCAGATCGCACCATCACTGTCACTGCAAACTCTGCCACGTTCCTGATGACCAACATGATTCCGCAGCTTCCAGCTAACAATCAGGGCGTATGGGCCAACCTGGAAAGCTACAGCCGAACGTTGGTTTCACAAGGTAACGAGCTTTACATCATTTCGGGTGGTCAGGGATTGCGGTTCTTCATCGCGAACGGACACGTGGCAGTGCCCGCGCAAACGTGGAAGGTGATTATCGTGTTGCCCGTCGGAAGTAACGATGTTTCACGAGTGACTACGTCGACGCGAACGATTGCGGTGGTAATTCCTAACTCAGGAACGATCAATAGTGATTGGCGAACGTATCGAGTGAGTGTGGATCAGGTCGAGGCGATTACCGGCTTCGATTTCTTTTCCAACGTATCTTCTGGCATACAAGCTGTAATCGAGGGGCGTGTAGATAACCAGTAAGATTTAGAAGCTCGACCGTTAACAAGCAGTTGCATTACAAGCTGACGCCTACCTATCAGCGACGCCATAGTGTGCCCGGACTAGCTCCGATGGTGACGTCCTTAGCTGAACCTTCGTTTCGCGGAGCGCCTGGAGGAGGAACGCGGGAAATCCAGCCGGTGCCTGTTTCTGCGGCAGGTGTATGTGTACCTATTCGATTGACAAGTCAACGCCTTCTGCAAAGGCAGTGCGCGCACCCATGCGGCGCAACCAGCGGAAATGGGACGCGAGTCCCGCACGAAAGGAGGCGTGCTCAGCATATCTCACCCCAAAATCTCGACAGGTTTGCTCCACGAGGTTGGAGATGGCAGGGTAATTGACGTGACACACGCGCGGAAAAAGGTGATGTTCGATCTGAAAATTCAACCCACCAAGGAGCCAGCTCTCAACCTTACTGCGCCGGGCGAAATCCACAGTGGTTTCGACTTGATGGACAGCCCACGCATTTTCTATCGAGCCGGAGTTCTCTTGCGGCAACGGGAATTCAGCCTCTTCAACGCAGTGCGCCAGTTGAAACACGACGCTTGTAACCACACCCGCAAGACCGACTATCAGAACATAGAACAGGAGCACTACCCAGAGGGAATGGACCAAAAGCGGTAAGCCAAAAGCCAGTGTGAGAAACACGGCTTTACCGACGACAAAGCCGGCGAGTTCCCACCTTTTCGGCCGGGGCATTCGCGTGGCTCCAATTCGACCAAGGACTACGTCGCGGAAATCATCATAGAGATTCCACTTGACGACATTCAATCCGTAGAGTGGCCACAAGTAGAAATGCTGCCAGCGATGAAGTTTGAACCTCTTCTGATGTGGCGTTAACCGTCCGAAAAAAGAGATATCAATATCGGCATCATGGCCCGTGATGTTGACGTAAGTATGATGTACGACTACGTGTTTCCAGTGCCATACGTAAGAGCTGGCGCCTATGAGATCCATCGTCATGGCCGCCAACCGGTTGATCCATGCATGATTTGAATAGGAATGATGGCTGCCGTCGTGTTCGATATTGAAGCCAATCGCCGCCATTGCCAAGCCAAGCAGAACAGCTAGAGGCAAAGCTTGCCACCAGGATCCCGCCACGAACACGAGTAACGAATAGAACCCACCAAAGAGGGTCAGAATAATTGCGGTTTTCAAATACATTGCGGGGCAGTCGCGTGGACTGCGCTCAGAACTGCGAAAATAATCATCGACTCTTCGCCTCAACTCTTTATGAAAGGCATTATCTCTCGTAAAGGTTAATCGACTTTGAGCGACATCACTAACATGATCCACTGACATTCTTAAAACTCCTGAACCGCTCACCGAGTACTAGGATGCTCCCACTACAGTAGCTTACACATCGCACATAGAAACTTCTTGTCAAAACGGCGGGTGGATCGCTGAAGTGACAAAAAGATTACAAGCGGTGCGATGAGGACGGATAAAAGGAGGCTCAGAGGGTGAGATTAGACACAGCTCAGTTCAGGTAGGCATCCGTTTCGGCTTTAATGATGGCGTAACATTGGCAGGATTTCGCTTCCAGGCGCCGGCGATTGAGAAGGGTGATCATTCCGCGACTGTAATGAATTAGTCTCGCGGCCTGTAAGGCGCCGGCGGCTTTGCTTACGCCTTCGCGCCGGACGCCCAACATGTTTGATAGAAATTCCTGGGTCAACGGGAATTTCTCCACTCCCAAACGATCATTTGTCATCAATAACCATCGCGCCAGTCGAGCATCAACCAAATGAAAGCGATTGCAGATAGATGATTGAGCAACCTGAGTCAGAAGTGAGTGCGAATAACGATGCAGGAGGCGATGTAAACTGCCAAGCCGGTTCGCTTCCGTGCGTACAGCCGCTGAACTCATTCTCATTGCTGTGCCCGAGCCCTGCACCAGGGCGCGCGTTGACGACCAGCCAACTCCCATAAAGACTGCAAGGCCCGCCATCCCTTCATTTCCCACCATTCCCACTTCAAGCAACGATGTCTTTGAAACTTCCGAAATCAATGAGATTATCGAGTCGTTGGGAAAATAGACGTACTTAATTGCGTCGCCGGATTCGTACAGCCCCTCGCCCAAAACCAGATTGACTGACTTCAGTTTGGGCAATAAACGGTTGTATTCATTGGTCGGAAGTGCGGCAAGCAGCCGGTTAACAGCGGGAGCGCCATTACTACTGTTTTTGAAAACTGGCATCTTTTGGACTCCACCAATCTCAGCGATAGAAATCACGACTCTATAACCCCTTCATGAGTAGCACTCGAACGGCCACGAGTCTGTGCGCGAACACACATACCGAACGCTGCTTTGGTTGCTATGTTAGCTATGTAATGAGCACGATAGAACAAGCTGATCAGCCATATGTGTGCCAGCACACATATGTGTTATAGTGCAGCGCGAAGCGAACAGCCTGCTTTGCACTTGGATCGAGTCTTTTCCCCCTCCTCCTCTGCCCTTTGCGTAAATTCAGCGCAGATGAAAAGGCTTTTATTCGACCGGAGATCCGAAGATGAAGATCCTGCTCTACAGTCCAGACAATGGCGTCACGCGCAATTTCATGCCGCACCTGTGGATGTT